>Ga0210403_10000311_pt1 | contig 53110 bp, 44 predicted proteins | sample IncBWC19MmetaG_FD_150863 | JGI IMG/M metagenome (GOLD analysis project Ga0210403, IMG submission 150863) | Forest soil microbial communities from Barre Woods Harvard Forest LTER site, Petersham, Massachusetts, United States - Inc-BW-C-19-M | ecosystem: Environmental > Terrestrial > Soil >...
CCCCGTATCCACCTTCCCAACCACCTTCAGCGTCGCCGGATCCACAATCGCCAAAAAACTCTCTTCCTTGCTCAACACCAGCAGCGCCGGACTAGGAGTCTTCCCCTGCCCCCAAGCCCCCACGCACAAACTCGCCACTCCCACCGCCGCCAAAATAAATCTCACGCTCGCCCTCCCACCAATTCTCATCAACATCTCCTATTCTCCTTTGAATCCCGCGCGCCAAATCCAACCGCGACATTCTACACTGCCTGTTGAGTGCGGAAGCAAAGCTTCCGCTTTTACAACCAAAACCCAACCTCCCAACCAAACGACAAAGCCCTATGACTGATTACCGACCACTGTTCTCCACCCACTCCCCGCCTCCTGTTCACTGGTATCTGCTCGCTGTTATCCCTCCAATCCAATTTGCCCGGCCCCATTCCGCTTTAGTACACTGATCATTCCGCGCTCCAAAAGGACAAACTGATGCTAGTAGTCATGCAATCCCACGCCACCGACGAACAAGTCCGCTCCGTCTGTGACAAAATCGAATCGCTCGGCCTGAAAGCTCATCCGATCCCCGGCGCCGGCCGCACCGCAATCGGCATCACCGGCAACAACGGCGCCATCGACCTCGGCATCCTCGAATCCCTTCCCGGCGTAGTCGAATGCATCCCCGTCACCAAGCCCTACAAACTCGTCTCTCTCGACGTAAAATCCGACCCCACCATCGTTCGCATCCCCACTCCCATGGGTGACGTCCTAGTCGGCGGCGAACATCTAGCCATGACCGCCGGCCCCTGCGCCGTCGAAACCGAAGAGCAATGCCTCGCCATCGCCGAGCAACTCAAGCCCTCCGGCGTGCGCCTCTTCCGCGGCGGCGCCTACAAGCCCCGCACCTCGCCCTACAGCTTCCAGGGACTCGGCCTCCCCGGCCTGAAAATTCTCGCCCAAGTCCGCAAACACTACGGCTTCGGCATCGTCACCGAAGCCATCGACAACGAATCTCTCGACTTAGTGGAAGAGTGGGCCGACGTGATCCAGATCGGCGCCCGCAACATGCAGAATTTCTCGTTACTCAAGCGCGCCGGCCGCGCCAAAAAACCTGTGCTCCTCAAGCGCGGCATGTCCGCGACGCTCGACGAATTCCTGATGGCCGCCGAATACGTGATGAGCGAAGGCAACTACAACGTCATGCTCTGCGAACGCGGCGTCCGCACCTTCTCCGATTTTTCCCGCAACACCCTCGACCTTGCCGTCGTGCCCGCCGTAAAAAAACGCAGCCACCTGCCCATCCTCGTCGATCCCAGCCACGGCACCGGCAAACGCCACAAAGTTCTTCCGCTCTCCCGCGCCGCCGTAGCCGTCGGCTGTGACGGCCTACTCGTCGAAGTCCATCACCAACCCGAAAAAGCCCTCTCCGACGGCATGCAATCCATCCTCCCCGCCGAATTCGCCGAACTCCAACGCGAAATCCAACAAATCGCCCAAGTCCTCCACCGCCACGTCAACTAGCTCGCCTTCTTGCCGTGTGTAGTGGCCAGTCTTTAGACTGGCCCTCCGGCGGCAAGCCGTCATTTCTCCTTTGAATCATTGACTTCTATTGACATAATCATTAATACTATTTATTGGTTACATTCCCGTTGCATGCCCATCAACCGCAAATCCGCTCGCCTGAATGCGATCACCTACTTCGGTCAGAAGGTGCACTTTGTAACCATCTGCTGTGACCAGCGCAGACCACATCTTGCGAACCCAGCCATCGCGGAACGTGTACTTTCTGTCCTTCGCCAGTGCGCTGGAAAAAGCGCATTTCTTTTGCACGCTTATTGCGCTATGCCGAATCACCTGCATATCCTCGTGCATGGCATGCAACCCGCTGTTAATCTGCTCGGATTCGTTCGAGTTTTCAAATCGCGTACCGCCTTCGAATTCAAAAAAACGGGTGGCCGGAGGCTTTGGGAAATGAGCTACTACGATCACATCCTACGCAAGAGCGATGATCTGGGAGGCGTAGCTTGCTATATCTGGGCCAACCCAGTCCGCGCCGGCCTTTGTGCCAATACGAAAGAGTATCTTTTTTCAGGCTCCGCCATTGTCGACTGGATGAACGCGAAGAAACCCGATGCCGAGTTCATGCCACCTTGGAAACAACCCAGGCCAGTCTAAAGACTGGCCACTACACAACCACCCTCCTTGTCGGGGTCATCTACAGAGTGCCGGGTGCCGCACCTGCGGTTTCCAGGGTGCGGGTTTTCCCATGTAGCACAGGCACTCCTGTCTGTGCTCCTTAATCGCTCGAGCACCATTCAACGATTGAACATGTCTGCATTAAGCTCTTCTGCTGATTACTGATTCCTCGCCTCAGCTTTCGTTCGCTTCCAGAACATTTCTTGCCTCATGCTACGATTCGCTCATGTCCCTGTCCCAAATTTCTCCAGAACCCGATACACTCGACCTTTCTCGGTACCCACGCACGTATCAATCCTCTTTGGGCTACCGGTTGGCATTTGTCTTTCTTGGTCTCATACTTGCCGCCCCCAGCCTCCTCGGCATCTGGTTTTTCGCAACAGGCCGCGGTGAAACGGCTCCCCGGGCCTCAATTCTTTTGGTCGCTCTATGTCTCGTTTTCTTTCTGCTCGGCGCCTACCTGATCCTGGCCATGCTCAAGTCCAAAATTATTCTCACCACCGACGCCATCGAACTCCACGACCCTTTCACCACAAAGCACATGCTCCGCAGTCAGATCGCCGGCTGGCGTGTCCTTCCAACGCAATATATTTCAACGCTTGAGCTGCTCCCCCGCGATCCGCACGCGAAGAAAATCAAATTCGCTCTCACCATCAAGCTCGACGAGCAATTCCAAGCATGGCTCGCAACCCTGCCCAGCCTTGACGAGCAGGAGCGCTCCGAATCCTTCGCGCGCCTCGAAGCCCAACTGGATCCCAGCCTAACGAACGACCAGCGGGAAGAACTCCTGGTGAAAGCAGTAAAATTCTCGAAGTTTCTCACCTGGGCAACCTGGTTGGCCGCCCTGTGGGGATGGTTTTACCCGCGCCCATATTCACTCGTCATCCTGATACTTTCCGCAGTACCTCCGATCGCGATTTACGCCGGCTTGCGCGCCAAGGGCGTCTACCAATTTGACGGCAAGCGGACTGACGTCCGCCCCAGCCTCGCTGTCCCGGTCATTACGCCAGGATTGGTCTTAGGCCTGCGCGCGATCTCCGACCTGTCGTTTCTTCACTGGCAGCAATTGCTCTCGCCCATCGCAGTCGTCACCCTTGTGATGACCATTCTGATCACGGCGGCCGACCCCAAGTCAGGTAAGCAGCGCTGGCTAATTCTGGCCACTTTGTTGCTTGCAGTTGCGTACGGAGGCGGAGTCACCGCCATGGCAGACGCGCTCCTGGACCGCTCCGCCCCTCAGGTCTTTCAAGCCGAAGTCCTTCAAAAACATTTTTCCAGTGGGCGTAGCACCACCTGGTATTTGCGCCTTGCTCCTTGGGGCCCACAGGATCAAGCCGAGGATGTCTCCGTGTCGCGTTCCCTCTATTCGTCCGTGCAACCCGGTCAGATTGTTTGTGTCTATCTCTATCCCGGCACCCTCAAAATCCCCTGGTTCCATGTCGCTCGTTGCCCCAACCTACCCTCTGCGCCTCCGCGCTAACAAAAATCTTGCCGGGTGCCGCACCCTCCGGTTTTCAGGGTGCGGGTTTTCTCCTGCCTTCTCTGTGAACTCTGCGGTCCCTCTGCGCCCTCTGTGGTAAACCTTTTTTCTGCTCTTAAACCCGGACAAAAAGGTCCCACATCTCGACGTTCCCACATCGTCCCTCTGGCCTCCTGCTATCTGATCGCTGCTATCTGTTATCCTCCTTCCAAGCCAAAAAAAAGCTAAGGTATAATCGCGGCGGAAACTGGAGGCGAGGTCTTGTGCCGGAGGGAGAAGGTCGGGGCGAAGGAGCGGTATTCGCAATGGAGAATGATGGACGCGAAGAAGTTCCACAAGTGACTCATCAAAAATGGAGTGGATAATCCTTTTGTTGCGGATTGTTTGGATAGTCTAAGCCAGGGATTGGATAGCTCGAGGCACCGGGCGCCGGCCGTAAATTTAGAAGCGACCTCTTGAGAAAGGTAATTTCCAATAATTTCGGCGTGGCCGTATTCGGTATTAATCCACAAAAATTATTGCCGTGAACATGCGTGACCTCAAAATCTTCATTGAGCTTGCTCATCAGTTCCGCGAAATTTGGCCAGAGTATGTCAAGGTCATGAAACTCAACGACCAAACCGGCCACATAATCTCGAAATTTCAAGAGGTCCGGCAAGACCCGGAATTCTGATTGTTCAATATCCATTTTTATGAACACAGAGTTCTCGGTGAGGTTGCCCTGCGGAATCAGATGAAAAACATCACTCATGGTAAGAAACGACCCACTTGTCTCGCTTGAAATGCCTTTGGCAACAAACCGCACATTAGCTAGGGCGAAAAATTGACAAAAGTCGGAATACACCCTTCGTCCCCGCTTAAAATTGGAAATCTTGTTCCAGGCGCCACGGAAATTTAGCGATAACAGCCCTAGGATAAATCTAGCGCTCAGAATTTGGTTCAGAGAATCGACAATCTTATCTCTGAACGCACTCTTCGATACTGAGTTATCAAAACAAAAAATGTTTATGTCGGGGTTCCGATGAAGGAAATCCGCCTCAAATGACCAATCATCATTCACCCCAAAGCTCAACAGATACTTAGCCTGACGAAGTGCCGCCTCATTTATTACGTAGCCGCCATCAAAAACGCGCCCTACTCGGATCATGTCGTCCGAGGCCTTAGGCTTGTAAGCCTCAAGCGAATACGGCACACGCCTGTTGTTCAAAGAACTCGGGTCTAACCTATTGCCCACTGCCATCTCGACTCCAGTTGGCGAGAGGATAGCATTCCAAAACTCCGCACAACGACCATAACACACCTATGAACTCTGTAGCCCTCTGGGTCTCTGAATCAAAATTTTCCCAATCTCTCTGCCACTCAGCCGAAGATATCTCCACAATTAAGTCGTAGCCAGGCCTTCCTCATGCTTTCTACTATCTGCTCGCTGCTATCTGTTATCCTCTTTCAAACTTCAAACTAAAAACTGTAAACTATTCATTCTCCTCATGCCCCATCGCAAAAACTTCCGCGTCTACTTCGTCCTAGTTCTGCTCCTCATCCTAGCTCTCGTAATTCTTCTCCGCGAACATCGCCCCAGCATCCTCCGCCCCGATCTTCACCTCAACGCTTACATTTCCACCTCCGACGGCTCGCTCACCGTCGTCGATCTCGCCTCTCTCCGCGTCATCAACAAAATTCCCGTCGGCCCGGCCATCTCCGACCTCCGCGAACACGCCAAACGCCCCGAAATCTGGGGCGTCAGCAGCGCCGGCGGCTACGTCTTCGTCCTTAACACGCGCACCTCGCAGATCATCGCCAAAATTCCAGTCGGCCCGTCGCCGCTCTCGCTCGACTTTTCCGCCAACGGCAGCCGTGTCTACACCACCTCCGCCAACTCCGACCAACTCATCGCCATCGACACCGCCTCGCACTCCATCCTCGGCCGCGCCCGCACCGCCTCCGAGCCCGTGCAAGCCCGCATCACGCCCGACCAAAAATCCATCCTCGTCGTCAACCGCCGCTCGTCTTCCCTCACCATCCACGACGCCGCCACGCTCCAGCCGCGCATCGTCGTCGAAGTCATCCCGCAGCCCGACGAAGTCGCCATCGCCCCCGACAGTTCCATCGCCTTCGTCATGAGCCGCTCCGAGAGCCGCCTCTCCGTCGTCGACCTCCGCCGCGGCGTCCTGCTCACCAATCTCCAACTCGCCGGCCGCCCCACGCAAATGCTCATGAAACCCGACGGCGGCGAACTCTACGTCATCTCTCCCGAAGCCCACGTCCTCGAAGCCATCAACACCTGGACCCACGAAGTCGGCGACACCATGCTCCTCGGCTCTGCCCCCGCCAGCGCCATCCTCACCGAAGACGCAGGCGAAATGTACGTCGCCGACCGCGCCGCGGGCCGCATCTTCCACGTGGACATCTACAACCGCCGCATCCTCGGCAGACCCATCAACGCAGGCGCCGCCCCCAACGCCATGCGCTTCGATTCCAACGAGCCCGGCGCCCAACCCACCATGCTCCTCGTCGTCAACGAATCTTCCGGCGACCTCGCCGTCCTCCGCCTCCGCACCGACTCCCTAATCACCCTAATCCCCGTAGGCAACACGCCTCAGCGCCTCGCCGTAAAGCTCTTCTAGCTAAAATATCTTGGTACAATCTCGACCCAGTTCAGTCGTGCCTTCTTCCGCAACCCGGAAATGAACTAGGAGTGGGAGAGGACCCTCTGCGAATTAAAATAGCTCTCGTCTCTGAGGGCTCCCCACATGCTGATGATGGTCTTGGGCATAGCTTTCCTGGCGGCAGCGGGTGCTATGGATCTGGTATTTCGCTTTCGCATGAAGCACCTGGGGCACAAGTGGATGCTTCTTCGCGGAGGGACCTTCAATTACAGGGAATATCACCAGGTGCGAAGAGCGAACGGTTGGCCAGCCTGGCCGGTGTACGTTATGTGGGCCGCTTACGGGTGCGGAATCGCTTTGCTGATCGCGGGATTCTTCATCGAATTCGGCACTCATCCCCCGGGCCGCTAGTTGTAGCGGACGCCTTCTAAGGCGGGCGCCTTTGTGCTCCCGGAAGCCTCGCCGACTTCTTTTCCCCTCCGATGACGCCGCCAAGGTAGCGCCGGCATCCTGCCGGCCCGCGCTCTTCTCTGTGCCCTCTGCGTCTCCTCTCCGCTTCCGCGTAATTCTTCTGCGCTCCCCAATTCCCCTGCCCGGCCAACCGAGTCCTCAATCTCCTAGTAACCTTCGGGTATATCCTTATTCACATTTCCTTTGTGTGCCGCCCACGGGAGAGCAATACTCAAGTACGGAAATTCCCTCACGGTTTAATCAATTGCAAGGCAAGCAGCGAAACGCGCCGAAAAGCGCGGGTTCCTCTTGACGGGAGAGTGCGCATGAGTGACCAGCTGAAGACCGATCGCAGGAAAAACGAGAAAAACCGCGCCGCGTCCGGTCGCCGGCGCTTCCTGCAAGACTCCGCCGCAACCGCTGTAGTGGCAGCCGCCGCGCCCCATTTTCTGTTCGGAAACTCAACTCTCGCCGCAACCCGTACGCTCAAGATCGGCTTCATCGGCCCCCGAACCGGCGCCCTCGCTCGCTTCGGCGAAGGCAACGACTTCGTTCTCGCAGGAATCCGCAAAGCGGTCGCCGGCGGCATCGCTATCAATGGCGCAACGCATCCCATCGAAATCCTCGAAAAAGATTCCCAGTCTGATCAGAAACACGCTTCCGCAATCGCCGCCGATCTGATCAAATCCGATCGCGTGGATCTGATGGTCGCCTCCAGCACCGGCGCAACCGTCAATCCCGTCAGCGACCAGTGTGAAAAGAACGGCGTTCCCTGTATCACCACCGACGCCCCATGGCAATCCTGGTTTTTCGGCCGCGGCGGCACACCAGAGAAGGCCTTCGACTGGACTTATCACTTTTTCTGGGGACTCGAGGACCTGATCGCCGTCTTCACCGCCATGTGGGCTTCCATTCCCACCAACAAAGTCGTCGGCGCGCTCTGGCCCAACGATCCCGAAGGCATCGCCTACTCCGACGCCAAGTTCGGCTTTCCCCCTGCCCTTCAAGCCAAGGGCTTCAATCTTGTCGACCCCGGCCGCTTCGAAACTTCCGCCACCGATTATTCCGCGCACATCGCGGCATTCAAAAAAGCCAATGTCGAAATTCTCTCCGGCGTGCTTCCTCCGCCGGCCTTCGCCACATTCTGGAAACAAGCGGGCGAGCAAGGCTTCAAGCCGAAAATCGCCAGCGTCGCCAAGGGAATTCTCTTCCCCACCGCGGTCGAAGCCTTAGGCGATCGAGGTGCCGGACTATCCACCGAAGTCTGGTGGTCGCCCAGTTTTCCGTTCAGCTCCGGCCTCACCGGAAAAAATTCCGCTGAACTCTGCGCCGCCTACGAAGACGAAACCCAAAAACAGTGGACCCAGCCGCTCGGCTACCTCCACGCCCTCTTCGAAGTCGCGCTCGACGTCCTCAAACGCACCAAGGACGTCAACTCTCCCGCCGCCATTCGCGATTCCATCATCGCCACCAACTATAACTCCATCGTCGGCCCCATCGCCTGGCACGGCCAGCCCGTCAAAAACGTCATCAAAACTCCCCTCGTCGGCGGCCAGTGGATCCCCGGCTCCCAATTCAAAGGCAGCGGCGGCCAGCATTTCAAAAACGACCTGGTAATCGTCAACAACGAACACGACCCAACCATCGGCCTTCAACGCAAACTAGAACCTCTAACGTAGCGGCCACCTTCAGTGCTTGCCCTGACGAAGGAATGCGTGGCCCCGTTCTTCGTTCTCCCGTCTTTCCGAATCGGGCCGCCGTTCTCTTCTCTGCGAATCTCTGCGTTCTCAGCGCCTCTGCGTTATCCTTTCTTTTTTCTGTTGGTGTTTTTTCGCAAGCAGTCCTATTTACTTCTTCAATTTCCTTCGCTAGCCTGTCCACTCCGGCGCACTCCTTCCCAGCCTAGTGCAACAACCCGGCAAGGAGCCAACCATGTCCACGCATCCCGTCCGCAAGACCAATCAGTCTTCCGCAAAATCGCAAACGAAATCCCCCATCCGCATCGTTCCGCTGCATCCTCATGTTCGCGATGCCGCCGCCCCCGCTCCCCATCTCACTTATCGCAACGGTCCTCTGCTCACCAACGTCGAAGTCTTCACCCTTTTCTGGGGCGCGGCCTGGCAGGAAGCCGCCAACGCGCAGCTCAGCCAGCAGATGAACTCCTTCTTCGATTTCATCCTCACCAGCCCCCTGCTCGATCAGCTCTCCGAATACAGCGTCCCCGGAAAAAGCATCGGCCCCGGCAAACGCATCGGCACAAAACTTCTCACCTCTCCCGAGCCCGGCAAAACCGTTCAGGATTCCGCCATCCAGTCTCTACTCAAATCCGAATTGGCCAACGGCACTCTGCCACCTTCCAACACCAATTCCCTCTACTTCGTCTTTCTCCCACCCGGCACCACGGTGGAGCAGGGCGGCTCAGCAAGCTGCAAAGTTTTTTGCGGCTATCACGACGTTACGCCTGACGGCATCTTTTATGCCGCCATGCCGTTCCCCGGCTGTCCCGGCTGCACCGGGGGACTCGCGATCTTCCCCGCGCTGACGTCCACCAGTTCGCACGAACTCTGCGAAGCCATCACCGACCCCATCCCCGGCCAGGGCTGGTACGACGACAACAACGGCGAAATCGGTGACATCTGCGCCTGGAAAACCAAGCAACTCGGCGCCTTCACCGTCCAACTCGAATGGTCCAACACCGCCGGCAACTGCATCTAGCTTGACCGCTTCCTGTGGTACAGCCATTCCTGCCTGCCCTGAGCAAGGTCGAAGGGGCTGTGCTCTTGGGGTTCTCGCTCTCTTGTAGGGCCCGTCCGTCTGCGGCGGGCCGCTTCCCTTTTGAGTGCGAATGCGAAGCTTTCGCTTTTACGAGTTCAACCCAATCACCTAAATTTTCCTTCTATCTCTCCCCCTCCCAACTTCCCTTTGCCCCCGCAAAAACTCCCGGTGTATCATCTCCCCGCCTCCTGCACCCAGGAGACTCTCTCAACAATCGTTTCATCCGACAGGAGACCCCATGAAAATCTCGCGAGCCATGATCGCCGCAACTCTTCTGACCGCCTCCGCTGTCTACGCCGCCACGCGCCCCGCTCCGGCCCAAGACGTCATCAAAGTCGCCAGCGACAGCCACACGGTCATCTTCGAAAACGATCAGGTGCGCGTCCTCGCCGTCCACTTCAAGCCGGGCCAAGTCGCGCCGATGCATTCGCATCCCGCTAACGTCTCTTATTTTCTGACCGATGGAAAATTGAAAATCACCCTGCCGGACGGCAAAGTGATCGAACGCAGTCCGAAAGCCGGCACCGCGGGCTGGAGCGACGCCGTCACCCACGCCGCCGAAAATGTCGGCACCGCCGACTTCCAACAAGTGCAGGTAGAGCTAAAGCCCCCGGTGGCAAGAGTAGTCCCCACAAACTAATCTTCTGCCGATTAGCACATCCATCGAACGGCGGAGGCCAACCGCCTGGGCAGGTGCGGCCCGAACTTCGACATAAAGAACCGTGCGGCACGCCACGCCAATGTCGGTACATCCAACCTTACCCCGATCGTGGGAGGGTAGGATACATACCGGGACAGTGGCGGTCCGGTGTCTCCCCAGATCACCAGTTCCTTCAGCCGCTGCTGAATCAGCTGCTCGATGAGATAAGCACGCAACACCGTGGAGAGCGAATCGCCGTCAAAGTCGCAATCGTAATTGCATTGGAAGCACAAGACTGCTCCGCCGGGCCGGTACCATCCTCCGAGGACGCTAAGCCATCGTCCGTCGTGGTGCTTCAATCCGATCGCAAGTGGCCGGTGTGTGGCAGCCACCATACTTAAGTTTCTTTCAAATTCCGCCAATTTCGAGTCTGCGGTAAATTTGGATTTCAGGCGCAATTCGAGCGCCGCGTCACGCAATTCGTCCATCGACAGGCACTCGACGACCTTATGCCCCGCTGCCTCGAATCGCCGCCGGTAATAACGGAAATTGTGCCGCGTTGTGCTTCCCAGGCCCCCCAGAAAATGTTCATACGTATCCGCCAGCGTCAAATGAGCGTGAAATTTCCAAAGCGGGGAAGCATTGTGCTCCATGGGGAAAGATTGACCATCCATCGACCTGGAGGCGATTAACTGCCGCACAGCGTCGTTTTCGCCGCAAGACCGGAGGATTCGCAGCCGCGCGCCCCGTATTCCTGGCGACGCCAACAACGCTCCCATCGCAACATGGAAAGCCTTCTGCTGATTCTCGCGTTTCGAGACCAGAATGCCGCCCAGGCTGCCATCGCCGTATACAATTCCGGTGGGAATGCCGCCGATAACCCTCTCTTTTGTATACATCATCCCCACAACGGCGCCCGCACTGTAAACGCCCACGACTCTGGGCCGCCAACCTTTGGACATTTTGGGAAGGAAGAACTCCGGGTCAACAATTGCCTCATTTTCATGACCCAGCGGTCCGGCAGCCTCTCGTAATCGGCGAATGTCCGCAGGGGATGAAAACACAACTGCTGAAAAGTTGTCCCGAGATGAACTCCTGGAGGAATCCGTGGATACCCCAGCAGACGAGGTTTTCATGATTTGGACACCAGTATTTCCACTTAACCTTGGCTGGTAGTCACGAACCTACACCTCGTTACGCCTTCAGTGCTGTTCTATTCGAGACACACGGCAATGCCGCCGCCCCTGCAGTTACACCCCTACTCTCCGTATCTGCATCAATTCGGTGAATTTATTTAGCGGAAAAGAAGAGGGAAAGGATCGCTCTACGGGTCAAACCAGAACTTGATCGTCACCGTCACCTTGGACGCCACCGGCTTCCCGCCCTGCGTCGCCGGCGTATACTCATACTGCTTCAGCGCGTCCATCGCCACCTGGCGAAACTGCCTTGGTCCCAGCAAAACCTTCATTGCGCCGATCTGCCCTCGCTTGTCCACTTCGGCTTCGATGCGCACGTCGCCTGTGATGTAATTCCGCATCGCATCAGGCGGATAGATGGGCTGCACCGAATGCAGCAATTTCGCAGGCACGATCGGCTGATCGGAAACGGAAACCTCCGGCGCCACCGGCACCGGCGCCGATTCGCCGCTGGTCTTGGCCCTCCCGCGATTCTTGGAAGTTTTCTCCGCGCCCGGGCTTCCCGCGCCGCTCTTTGCCGGAGCAACCACCCGCATCCCGCCTTTTTCCGCCAGCGCTGCACGTTCCGCGGGAGATTCGGCCGGAGGCGTCACCACTGGCCCAACCGGCGGCGCGGCCGCTGCAGCCGTCGCAGTACTCGTTGGCCCCACAGTGAAATTGTTCACCTGCTCGCCAGTGCCAGTTGCCGCTGCCGGGGCAGTCGCAACACTCTTCGGCGCCAGATCCGCAGCACTCGTCACGCTCGGGGCGCCCTCCGGCTTGGAAGGAGCGCTCTCGACCGCCGCCACACTCGCCTTCGGCGCCCGATGCAGAAACGGCAGCTTATTTTTGTACCAGGCACCGGCTCCGGCAAGAATCACCACTGCCAGCACCGTTCCGCCAACTACGAATTCCTTCTTTCCGGGCCCCTGCCGTTCCGGCCGGTAAATATTAAACGGATCGTTCAGATCCACATGCTTCGGCACATGCGAAAAATCCAGTGCCGGCTTCGGCAGCAAATCCTCCAGTGGGTCTATTTCTTCTTTAGCCTCCGGTATAGCCGTTTGCGGCGTCCCCGGCGCGGGAGCTGCTGGCGCCGGTTCGCCCACTCCCATCACGGGCAGCCGCATCCCGATCGTCGCCGGTGCCCTGCTACCCTCCGGCTTCTGATTCGCCACAATTTCGGTCGTAGGAGCGTTTCCGCCCTCAGCCTTCGCGCGCTCCGCCTTCTTGCGCGCTTCCTCTTCCGCCTTCTGTTTTGCTTCGGTTTCGGCCGCGGCACGCGCTGCCAATTCCGCTTCCGCTAGCCTCTTCGCCTGCGCGTCCTTGTCCTCCGACGTTGGCTTTACCCGCAATTCCTCCAACTGCTTCTTCAGCGCGGCCACTTCATCCTTCAACTGCGCCACATCTTCGCTCTTCGGCGCGGCCACCGGCTCGCTGCGGTCGTCTTCCGTCGCCTCTTCCGCTTCCACAGCTTCTGCTGCGGGAGGCACGCTCGCCGTATCCACTTGCGCGGGAAACGAAACTCCCCAGAAATTCTCTTCCGGCTCTGTGAACTCCAACTCCACGAAGCACGACGTGGGCCGGTGGCTGCGCTTGTGCACCACCTGGCAAACCACTTCTTTCTTCGATTTCTTTTCTGTCAGGAACAGCAGTTGTCCAACGGTCACCGCAGCGGAAAGCTGGATCACCGCTCCGTCTTTAAACACCAGCACGGTGGTAGTTTCTTCGGTGAAAAGTTCGCGCTTGTCTTTCGACGCAATCGGGCGCGCCCCGGCCACGCTCACCGGCACTTCCAGCGCCACAGGATTCGCCCGCATCGTTCTCGGCGGCACTTCCCCGTCCGCCTTCTTCACTTCGTTCGCGTTAACGTCCGTCGCGGATGACACTCATTCATCCCCTGCTCGCGCTTCCGTCAATCACCGCCCGCCGCGCAAGCGTACTCATTCTACACACGTAACTTTTCCCCTCCGCCAAACAGATTGCTCCGTCTGCGCCGGGGTCCACGCCTTTTCAGTTTTTCAGGGGAATCCGTCTTGCGCCATAGTACCTGTGCCCTGTCCGTGCCCAATCAGTAGTGTCTCCGTCTAGACACTTTTCCGCCCTGGCAACCGCATGCCTACGGGTCCACCGGCCACGCCGAGTGCTCTTCCCCCAACTGCACGTCGAAGAATCCCTCCGCCGGCAGCACGTCGATCGGCAGCCCGCCGTGCCACAGCGCCACGCCCACCGTGAACCTCGTCATGCCCTTCAACTCCAGCAAATCGCGGCTCACCGCCACTTCCAGGTGCCGCTGGTACGCCGCCTCCACCACCTCTTTCGGATTCATCAGGCACACTTTGCCCTGTTCCACCGAATATTCCCGTGTCCGCCCGCGGTCCGTGTGGATCACCACCGCCAATTCCTCTTTTGCTCCGAAAACGATCCGGAACTCGGCATTTTCCAGTTCGGCGATATTTTCCGGGAAGACGTCTACGCGCAAGACAAAGCGCTCTTCTTCAAATCCGTAACGCAACTCTTTCAGGAAAATCACCCGCCCGTGCATTGAGCCGTCTCGCCGCTCCGGCGAATAGACGCCCGCGCCCAGCCACTCGAAATAACTCGAATCGATGCCGTCCACTTTCACCTTCAGGAACGTCGATGGATACAACTGGTACGCCCGCTCCGGCATGCGTTTGATCGGCTTGGCCAACTCTTCCGGCGCCACCTGTCCCAGTGCCCGGTAAACTCCCGTCAGGTGCTTGCGGAAAAGCGCGTCGAACTCCGCATCGTTCGCCGTGCTGTGCTCTGGCCCGTACCACCAGCACCAGTCGCTGCCCTCCGCCGTCAACAGGGATTCCTCCGCTTGCTTCAAGGCCTCCTGCGCCGGGGCGTTTTCGCGGCCCTTTGCCCGCGCATCCAGCGCCTTGGCGTACGCTTCCCGCGCGTCCCACAGCAAATCCCACGCCGCCACGTCTTCCTGGTGGCCGATCCACACGTCGAAATTTGCGTTAATCCAGGACGCCGGAAAAATCGTGCTGGTCACGGAAATGTCCCCCGCGGCCGCAATGGCTTCGCTTGCCGTCAACGCCCGGAAATCCGTGTCGCCGGCGATGCGCTGGTAAAACTCGTGCAAAAATTCCCGTCCGTTACCGGGGTAATATTCCCACGCGTTTTCGCCATCCAGGAAAATGCACATGGTCAACGGTTTGTCGCTCTTCACGTTGTCGCCGATGTACCGCAGCCGGCCGTGCAAGTCGGCCGCCGCAGCCTTGCTGTCCATCCGGCTGTAGACGAAGCCGACCAGGTCCGAAATGTGGTGGTCGCGGAAAAGCCCGGTGATTCCCGTATTCGCCATCTGCAATCGCCACGGCTGGTACAGGCGGTCGGCGCTCGCCGCAATCCCAGAAGAGTCGCGGAAAAATCCCACGTTCAGCGTGCGACCCAGCACGCCTTCATCCGTGCCGAACCACTGGAACCCTTCCTCCGCCGCGATCGCCATCGCCTGGTCGGACACCGAACCTTCGCTCGGCCACAATCCCACCGGCTTCGCGCCGAACACCCGCTCGTGATATTCCTTCGCGCGCCGCAATTGCTCTCGCGCGTCCTCCGGACGCCGGTACGCCCGCCTCGGCAGCGGCGTTCCCGGATTTGCCACGCGCGCAATATCGGAATCGCAGATCAGCGGCAAGATCGGGTGGTAATACGGCGTGGTGCTCAGTTCAATCTGGCCGCGGGCGGCCGCTTCGCGATAAGCCGGCAGCACCAGCCCCAGCAACTCCAGTTGCTTGTCCTTCAATTCCGTTTTGTCTTTTTCCGTGAAATCCTTCCCGCGGTTTGCCAGCCGGGAAATCACCGGATCCTTCGTGAACCACGTTTCTTCCATCCACGCCAGTTGCGAAAGCACCTGGACGTCGCGCCAGTCTCGCGCGCGAAAGGTGATCAGCGCTTGCGCACCGCCCGCCGCTCGCGACCAGTCATAAAGCTCCAAAAATCTCGGCCACCGCGTCAACAACCGCTCGTGATTCACCTGAAACGCCCGAGCCAGAATCTCCGCCTTGTCTTCCCGCGTCAGTTCGTCCGCATGCTTGAATGCCAGGTGAAACCACGGCTCCTTGAAGTTTCCGCTCGCGTACTCTTCCAGCTGCATGCACAGCGACGGCACCATATTGAACGTCGCGTGGAACCCCGGCACGTCCTCCATCAGCTTCACCATGCCGTAGTAGTCCTTCGTCGCATGCAACCGCGTCCACGGCAACACGTAGCAACCCGTCTCCGGATCGCGATATTGCGGCTGATGCATGTGCCACAGCACTACCAGATGAATCCGATTCATTCCGTTCAAGACTCCCCGTGTAGGGCCCGCAATCTTAGGCAGGCCGCCCCCGCGCAAAAAGCCGATACCAGGTAACTGAAGCCAACCGTCTCTAGTTCTGCGTTCGCGCTGCTAACTGTAGACTGTCGACTGTAGACTGTCGGCTCCGAACTCCCCACTCTCTCCCCATGTTACACTGCCCCTTCCCATCATGCGCATCCTCGATCGCTACATTGTTCGTGAAATTGTAAGACACGCTTTTCTTGGCCTCCTCATCTTTACTTTCGTGCTTTTCGTCCCCAAGCTTGTCCGTCTGATGGAACTCTTCGTCCGCCACTCCGGCTCCGGCTCGCAGATTCTCACTCTTTTTCTCTGCATCATCCCCGGCATTCTTGTTTTCACCATCCCCATGGCTGTACTAATCGGCGTCCTCCTCGGCCTCGGCCGCATGTCCATGGACAGCGAAATCATCGCGCTCACTTCCCTCGGCATCAGCCGCAAGCGCATACTTCTTCCCGTCGGCGTGCTCGCCGTCGTCGGAGCCGTGCTCACGCTCCTGATGACCATCGTTTTTGCCCCGCGCAGCCTCCGCGCGTTCCGCGACATCGAAGCCGGCCTCATTGCTTCACAAATCTCTTTCCAGGTGCAGCCCCGCGTCTTCGACGAGCGCTTCCCCCACCTGGTCCTCTACATCAACGACGTCTCCGCCAGCGGCACGCACTGGCACGGAGTTTTCCTCTTCGAAACCGGCGCTGAGAGCGGCTCGCGCATCACTCTCGCCGAGGGAGCCATCGTCATCGCCGAGCCCGCCGCCGGGAAACTCGAACTGCATCTCAATAGCGGCACCACCCACGAGTTCCAGCGCGAAGCCCCCGACCAGTATTCCGTCACCGCCTTCGAGCGCAGCGACTGGCCCATCGAATTCACCACGCTCGATAACGACAAAGTCCGCGTCCTCAGCAATCCCGAACGCTCGCTGAGCGATCTGTGGCACGATCACGGCCCGCGCTGGCGCGATGCCCGCGTCGAACTTTACCAGCGCTTCGCTTTCCCCTTTGCATGTTTCGCCTTCGCGCTGATTGCCGTTCCCCTTGGCGCGCAACCCCGCCGCGGAGGCCGCGCTGCGGGCACGCTCCTCTCCGTCCTGATCATCGCCGGCTACTATTTGCTGTTCATCATGGGCGCAGGCCTCGCTCGCCAGGGCGTCGTTCCGCCCTTCATCGGCATGTGGGCCGCCAACGTAATTCTTGTTCTCGCCGGCCTCGCCCTGCTTCCCCGCATGGAGCGTTATTGGAGCGAGCCCTCTCCCCTCTCTGTCATTGCGCGCTTCATGGCCTGGCGCCGCCTGGTTCGCCAGCGCCGCACCCGCAGCAAAGCGCGCCATGCCGTTCGCAAGGAAAATGGCGATGGCGGCCTGCAGGAAACGTACACCGTCACCTCTTCCAATTTTCCCTCCATCATCGATATCTACATGCTGCGCCGCTTCTTCTACTATTTTGCGCTCGTCCTCGGCGCGTTCATCCTGCTGTTTGAAACCTTCACCTTCTTTGAACTGCTCGACGACATCGCGCGCCACCGCATCCCATTCCTAATCGTCATCGACTATTTCCGCTTCCTGATTCCCTATCTCGTTTACCAACTCACGCCGCTCACCGCTCTCGTCGCCACGCTCGTCACACTCGGCGTTCTGAGCAAAAACAACGAAATCGTCGCCTTCAAGGCCAGCGGCATCAGTCTCTACCGCCTCGCCCTGCCGCTGCTTCTCTCAGGGATTGTTCTTGCCGGCGCGCTGCTCATCCTCGACGACACCTATCTCCCCTACGCGAATCAGCGCCAGGACGCGCTGCGCAACCAGATCAAGGGCAAGCCCGCGCAAACTTATACCCGCCCGCAGCGGTGGATTTTCGGGGAAAATTCCAAGGTCTACAACTACGATATTTTCGATCCCACGCAAAAACTGTTCGGCGGCCTCAGCGTCATCGAACTCGACCCTGTCAGCTTTCAGATGAAGCGCCGCGTTTTCGCCAACCGCGCACAGTGGTTGGACACGGAGAAAACCTGGGCCCTTGAATCCGGCTGGGTCCGCGATTTCTCCAACGGCACAGTTGAAAAATACACCCCATTCAAAGTCACCTCGCTGCCAGAACTTGTCGAGCCGCCCTCGTATTTCAATCGCGAAGTCATTCAGGCCTTCCAGATGAGCTGGCGCGACCTGCGACGCTACATTTCCGGCCTGCAAAGCGCGGGCTTCGATGTCTCTTCCCTCACCGTCCAGTGGCACAAAAAAATCGCCTACCCGCTCATCGCCCCCATCAGCATGCTGCTGGCGATCCCCTTCGCAATTCTAGTGGGCAGCCGCGGCGCCATTGGCGGCATCGCCTTGGGTGTCGCCATCGGCATCTGCTACTGGGCTGTCGCCGCCCTCCTCGAAGCCATGGGTGGTATCGGCCAACTCCCTCCCATGCTAGCCGCCTGGTCCCCCGACCTGGTCTTCTTCTTCCTAGGCACATACTTCTTCCTAAAAATGCCGACGTAGCGTCCACCTTCAGGTGGACGCGCATAGTAGTAGCCGATCCTAAGCTCGGCCGCCACATCTGTTCGCTGCGATCCCTCCCTCGCCTTCACAACCCAACCTTTATTCCACATTACGACTATCTAATCTCATTGGTACTTGACTTCCCCACTATTGGTTTTATTCTTAAACTCCGCCCAACAATCTAAATGTTTCGCGTCGTCCTCTCCGTTCGCGACAGGAGAGCACAATGCAAAATCTTGAAAAACGCACCAGTCCCCGTCAGTCGCTCCAGATTCCACTCCGCTTCCGTGTTGCCGAAGCTGGCTCAACTGAGCCAGAACTTGCTTCGGAAACCGCGAACATTTCCCGCTGCGGCCTGTTCATGCGCAGTCCGCTGCCGCTGAGGGTCGGCGCCCCGCTTTCCATGACCCTGCGCGTGCCTACCTATCTTTCCGGCAACCCGCGTACCGACGTTCAGTGCACCGGCCGAGTCGTCTACGAACGCAGCCTCCCCAACGGCGACACCGGCTACGGCATCCAGTTCGAGCAGTTGCTTAGCCTGCAGGGCACTCCTCCCAGTCATTCTGCCGCCTCTCCCGCATGACTCACCGCTACCCCTTCCCCCTAATTTCCGTTGCATGTGAAGCGTGGTCATGCGGTGATGAGTTGTAGTTGTTAGTTCCGGGTCTTAACGGCGGAGGTTTTTGATCTTCCATTTTCATTTTCCCATTTGCTAATTTCGCGTTCCAGCCATCACCACAACCGAGTTGCCGTTGACTGAAGACTATCAGCCGTCAACTGCTACTCCTGCTCGAGCTTCCACAAAATCTTCCGCACCATCCCCAACAATACTTCCGCGTCCGCGGCCTCCATGGAAAACCGCCGCAGCATCCGCCGCAATTTCTCCTCCGCCGTCGCCTCGCCCCGCGCCGCAATGTATCCGCTCTTCCGCAGCGCCTCCAGCAAAGCCTCCCCAATCCGCTCCACCGTCTCCATCTCCGCAAACTTTTCCTTCGTTTCTTTCCTGGGTGCCGCACCCGCTTGCCCTGAGCAGAGCCGAAGGGTCGTCTTTAACGGTGCGGTTTTTCCCCCTCTTCTCTGTGTCCTCTGCGGCGACTCTGCGTCCTCTGTGGTAATTCTTCCTCTTCTCCCCAATTCATACATCACCACCGCCGCCGCCTGCCCCAAGTTCATCGACCGGTGCTCCACCCGCGTCGGTATCCGCATCAACCAGTGGCAATAACTCAAATCCTCGTTCGACAATCCCCACTTCTCCGACCCGAACAAAACCGCCACCCGACCAGTCTTCATCCGGTTCCCGATCAAACGTGCGCCTTCCTCCAAACCGCGCAGCGGATGCTTCATCTCCCGATTCCCCACCGCCGTCGTTCCCACCACCAGCGAACAATCCGCCACCGCCTCCGCCAAACTCGCAAACTCCTCCGCCCGGGCCAGCAACTCCCCCGCGCCCACTGCCGACCGCGCCTCTCTCCAAGCCTTCTCGTACGGCCGCACCGCGCGCAACTCCATCGCCCCAAAATTGCTCATCGCCCGCGCCACCGCTCCCACATTCAGCGGATTCCGCGTCCCCACCAGCACCACGCACAAATTTTTCATTTCCCCGCTCACCACTACCTTATCGCTCACATCTGCCATAGACTTTTTCGCAAAGACGGAACAATTCGTCTTCGGGCCTCAAACCTCGAAGTAGTATCTTAGCCTCATGCCATTGTTCAACTCTCCAAAATCAGAGAACTACCCGCGCAAATGGTCCGAGATGTCGTTCGACTTCAAGCTTATGTTCGTCTGGCAAGGTTCCATGATGATTCTCTTCATGACCGGGAGCAATTTCACCATTCGTCAGGAATTGAGCTTCGCCGCGATTCTGATGGTTGTGCTTTTCTCCGCCTCGCTGAAGAATCGCAGCTCGAGAGGTTGGCATTGGCAGCCTGTCGAATCAAAGCAATTCGTCTGGGCCACCGGATCTCTTCTTCTCACCAGCGTCTTTCTCTATGCCGCTTCTCCTCAGTTCCCCCCTTCGAATCCCGGCTTCTTCCCTTGGTATCTGTTTGGTATTGGGATCGGCTTCATGAACGCGCTTTCCTCAATCGGGCTCGTCCGCCAGTCGGAATCTCAATTTAGCGCGGACTGTCAAACAAATGCTCCCCAGGTTCCCGCGGTATCGCCAACCCCTGAGCCAGCCGATCCGGGATGGCAGCGATTCCTTCGCGGCGCGTTCACCGTCGCTTTTGTGGCGGTTTGGCTAACTGGAGTGACGTTTTTCTATTTACATGGCAAGGCTATTCATAATGGTTCACCGACTCCTACTACTACGCAGACGGATCCTATAACCGAACACGGCGGCACCGTTTATGTCGCCCATAAAGAAAAAGTCATGGATGATCGCTTGTTAATGGTGTTAATGATCGGAGTACCGTCGGTCATGGCCGTCGGCGCGATTCTGCATTTTCTGGTGGGAGTAAAACTCTTTCCGAATGCCCCGACCCTGAAGGAATATTTGAACCGAAGAACCTGAGGACTGCCTCGTGCTGGTGTTCCCCTCTTACTGATTACCGATTACTGATAACTGATAACTTCCCGTCCTCACCGCACCGCGCGCAACTCCATCGCCCCAAAATTGCTCATCGCCCGCGCCACCGCCCCCACATTCAGCGGATTCCGCGTCCCCACCAGCACCACGCACAAGCCTCCCAATTGATTCATCTTCATTTGATTCGCCCGAGTGCCTTTCGGCGAGAAACCCAAGCGTTGGCCTCTCACAGTTTTATAACTTGCGATTTAATAGATCGACTGTATACTCTCACCCTTCAGCTCTTCTCAAAAGCTATCACGCGCACGATGGCTTGGAGCCCTACTCTCATGTGCCCAAAGCGCTCTCCAATGGCAATTTCCGCTAACGCACGGCGCGGTCTGCGACTCGCTTTAATCCCGCTGCTCATGGTGCTGGCCGCCGGCTGCAACACCTCCAGCCAGCCGGCCTCTCCACATATTCCAACTTACGCAACAATCGACATACTGGGGGCTCCCACAAACCAATTCATGGGTACGCGTCCAACCGCCATTCGCAATGACGGCACCGTCGTCGGCTGTTTTACGGACACAGGCTTTGTGTCCCACGGATTCGTGCTATCTCCGGACGGAACTCTCACGACCGTCGACGACCCTGCAGCACTGAAGGGCTACGGTGCAGGGACCTGCATATCCAGCATAAATTCTTTCGGGGCCGTCGCTGGTACCTACGTGGCCGTCCCCACCATTCTCGGTCTGTGGCAAGGGTTCGCCCGCGGAAGCGACGGCCAATTTTCTTCTCCGCTCACCTCTGCCGACATACCTCCCGGGGCCATTAGAATAACTCCGACGTCCATCGATGACGCAGGAGACATTGCTGGATTCTATGAGGACAACATATTTTCGTATCCTTTCATGGTTTCACATAACGGTCAGTTAATTCTTCTTCCCATCTCATTCCAACCTGGTTTCGGTCCGCCAGGGGGAGGGATTAATTACTTAAGCGCAGAGGGCGACGCAGTGGGCACTTTTGATCCCGTAGGCCCCTCGTCGGGATTTGTCAGGCACAGCGACAGCAGTTTCGAGTTTGTGGCCGCCCCCTCAAATGGCGACCCCAATTATGCTGGCACGGACGCACGCTGCATCAATTCCAGCGGTTCGATAGTCGGCGCCGTTTACAGCAATGTCTCTCACAGCTTTCTGCGCGCACCAGATGGAACATTTACCATTTTTGATCCACCGGGAATTGCTGGACGCTCTATCGCTATGTTTATTAACGCGAGTGGGGCAATCGTCGGAAATTTCCAGGATGCAAACTCCGGCCAGCATGGGTATCTGAGGAACACCGACGGCAGTTTTGTGATCATTGACGATCCAAACGCCCTTCCTTCCGGGGCCACATCGATCACTGGATTTAATGATTTAGGACAGATCGTGGGGACTTACTCAGACGCACAGGGCTACGGTCACGGATTCATTCGGCAATAGCGATTCTTTGAACTTTCGACTTCCGTTTCCTGATCGCTGCTATCTGTTCGCCTCTTACTGATCACCGTTTACTGACAACTGAATACTTCCTTCCCTACCGCACCACGCTTTTCGCCACAAACACCCGCTTCATCGGCCGCGCGCCTGCCGCCGGGAACGACATGCTCCAGAAATTGCCTTCCGGGCAGTGCAGCTCAAACGCTCCGTGCAGCTTTCCGTCTTTTCCCAGCCGCACCGAAACCACGCGGCAGATCGCCTTGCGGTTGTTGAACTCATTGACCATCTGGAATTGCTGCCCCACCGGCAGCGGCGCTTCCAGCAGGATCACTCCGCCGTGCTGGCTCACGGAGACCGTTCGAGTCGAAAACTTAAACGGCACGTCCGTTTCGCTAAAACCGTTCACTACCATTTGGATGCTGACCACGGCGCGCGCCGTCCGGCGTCGCTCAATGCTGCGGCAATGCATAATCGCCATGCGTCTTTCCTCCGGCTGTCGTTCCGGTTCGTGCCGTCAACTGCCCGCCGCCGTGCGGGACCCGGAGTCGACACCACAGACACGAACGGCTTCCCATCTGCATGAATCTTACCGGTAACCCCCTCCTGCGCGAATAGCAGAGCGGTACCGATTTCTACCCCCTGTTTCTAGTACCTTTCTACCAGCACTTTCCGCCCCCTTTCGCCTTTCGCCCCAGTAGCCCTTTAGTACAGTTTCTTTGTCTTACCCAACTCCTTACTATCGCCCTATGCTTTTCATCCGCAACGCCCGACACGCAAGCTCGGCTTTTTTGCTTCTCCTGATTGTCCCCGTTCTCGGGCTGGCGGCCTGCGGCCACGTGGAAGCGGCGCCACCGGCCGTGCCAATGGATACGGTCATGCAGACCATTCGCGCCTATGGCCGCGGCCATCAAGGCACCCCTGCGCCTGCCCTTCCCGAGTTTCCGGATACCGCGGAAATGGCGTATGGGGAGCGGGTCCACACCCTGCTGGAGCAGGGCAACTACGCCGAACTCGAATCCCTCGCCCAAAACAACCGCTTGGAGCGGGGCCGTTTTATCGCCGGCGCCTGGCGCAACATGAATTTCTTTAACTCGGTGGTCTGGATGCCGGATGCTGCTGTGCCGGGGGACTCCGATTATCAGCGGCAGTCCGAGAGATTGAAAAAGTGGCAGGCCGCCCGGCCGGATTCCGCGAGCGCAAGAATTGCCTTGGCCAAATTTTACGTCTCGTATGCGGATTTCGCCCGCGGCACCGGCTATGCCGAGACCGTCTCCAATACGCAGTGGAGGCAATATCATGTGCGAACAGCGATTGCCAAACAGGCCTTGCTCGAGGCGGCAACTCTGAAGGACCGCGACCCCCAGTGGTATTTCGTCATGGAATGTATTGCGCAAAATGAGGGATGGGAAAAGGCCGACACGCGAGAATTGCTGGATCAGGCGCTGGCCTTCGAACCCGACTACTATCACTTCTTTCGCCCTTATACGAATTATTTGTTGCCTCAGTGGTATGGGGACCCCGGCGAAATTCCGGCGTTTGCGAAGGAAATCGCCTCCACGCGCCCCGAACCCGCCAGCTCGATCGTCTATTTTCAGGTCGTCAGCGGCATCGCCTGTTATTGCGGGAGTGATATAGAAGAGATGAAAACCGCCGACTGGGCGAAATTGCAATTGGGTTTCGCCAATCTTCAGACAGCTTACGGACTCGATAACCTGAACGCCAACCGCCTCGCGGAGATGGCCACGGTTTTCCAGGACAGGTCCGTAGCCCACGAGGCCTTTAGTCACGTCAGTGAGCGAGACTCAGTCGTCTGGCTGACCGAGGATTCTTTTGAGCAGGCACGCTCCTGGGCCAACGGCTCGGGCAATTAGCCGATTCCAGGCTTAGGCGGGAAGGCAGTCCTGCTTGGCGCGCTGCTTCCATTCGTCACCATTTTCCATTTTCAATTTTCTGTTTTCTAACAATTGACAGTGCTGGCCCCGTTGTCCTAACTTTTCGGGGTCGCCCCTTATGCCTCCCCCGCAGCATTACGACGCTATTGTTATCGGCTCCGGCCAAGGCGGTACTCCGCTTTGCCAGGCGCTGGCCAATGCTGGCCTGCGCACCGCTCTCATCGAAAAAATTCATGTCGGCGGCACCTGCATCAACGAAGGCTGCACCCCCACCAAGACCATGGTGGCCAGCGGGCGCGTGGCCTATCTCGCGCGCCGCGGCCCAGATTATGGCGTCCACACCGGCGCCCTGCGCATCGCCATGGAGCGCGTCCGCAAGCGCAAGCGCGACATCGTCAATTCGTTCCGCTCCGGCAATGAGAATCGCATCGCCAAAACCAAAAACCTCGATCTGATCTACGGCGTTGCGTCCTTCACCGGCCCCAAATCCATCGCCGTCCGCACCCCCAAACGCGGCGAACTCCATTTCACCGCAGACCGATATTTCCTGAACGCCGGATGCCGCCCCGCCATTCCCAACATTCCCGGCCTTGCGGAAGTTCCCTTTCTGACCAGCACTTCGATCATGGAGCTCGCCAAAGTCCCGCCGCATCTCCTCGTTCTCGGCGGCGGGTACGTCGGCCTGGAGTTTGCGCAACTCTTCCGCCGCCTCGGCAGCCGCGTCTCCATCATTCAAAGCGCCGCGCAGCTTCTCGGCCACGAAGACCAGGACGTCGCCGAAGCTGTCGCCACGATCCTGCAGGAAGATGGCATCCAGATTCACCTCAACTCCAAAATTGAAAAAGTTTCCCGCTCCCGCAATCGCATCACCGCAACATTCCGTGCCGCCGGAAAATCCCGCAAGGTCGAAGGCACGCATCTCCTCGTCGCCACCGGACGCGTTCCGAATTCCGACACGCTGAATCTCCCCGCCGCCGCAATCTCAACCGACGCCCGCGGCTTTATCACCGTCAACGAACGGCTCGAAACCTCCGCGAAAGACATCTTCGCCCTCGGCGACATCAAGGGCGGCCCCGCCTTTACCCATATTTCCTACGACGATTTCCGCATCCTGCGCACCAATCTGATCGAAAAAGGCAGCGCCACGACCAACAATCGCATGGTGCCCTACACCGTCTTCATCGACCCGCAGCTAGGTCGCATCGGCATGACCGAAGCCGAAGCCCGCGCGCAAAATCGCGCCATCCGCGTCGCCAAAATGCCCATGAATTACGTCGCCCGCGCGCTCGAAGTCGACGAATCCCGCGGCTTCATGAAAGCCATCGTCGACTCGGCCACCAATCAAATCATCGGCGCCGCCGTTCTCGGCTTCGAAGGCGGCGAAATCATGGGTCAACTTCAGATCGCCATGATGGGGCAGATCCCCTATACCACGCTGCGCGATGCCGTTTTCGCGCACCCCACCCTCGCCGAATCCCTCAACAATCTCTTCTCCAAATTCCAGGATTGAACCTGAAAACTGCACCTGTCCATTCGGACAGGTGTTTCACGTTGGTACAGCTGGTTCACCGTTCCGTTGATTAAAAACCTCCTGCGATGGCTTAATTGACTGTCAGTCAGAGCCGTCTTTAGCAACAACGGAACGAATAGACCGAGCTAGCTATGGGCAAAAAGCACGAAGATTTGGCCATAGTCGCCGTCCTGGCGGTGGTGTACTTCGGCACCGCCAAGCTGGGGCTTCGGTTTGCACTCGTCAACCCCAGTGCCACAGCCCTGTGGGCGCCTACAGGAATCACCCTGGCGGCGTTCTTGATTTTCGGCGTTCGTGTCTGGCCAGGCGCATTTCTGGGCGCATTCTTTGCGAATTTGACCACAGCGGGCACGGTCCTCACATCCGCCTGCATTGCGACGGGAAACACACTAGAAGGTGTGGTGGCCTGCTACCTGGTAACCCGCTTTGCCCGTGGCCAACAGGCGTTTGAACGAGCCCAGGATATATTCAAGTTTGCGTTCCTGGCAGGGATGGCGAGCACGATAATCAGCGCCACGGTCGGTGTCACCTCCCTCTCCTTGTCCGGATTCGCGGACTGGAGAGAGTTTGGTTCCATCTGGCGCACGTGGTGGCTCGGCGATGGGGCCGGCGCGGTGGTTGTGACTCCTCTTGTGCTTCTTTGGAAAGAAAATCCACGCCTGGATTGGACTCGTCGGCAAATTATAGAGCTCGCTCTGTTGTTCCTCGGGCTGTTTTTCACCGCCGGGATTGTCTTCGGGGGGCCCTTTCACGCCGAGCTCAGGAATTACCCTCTCGAATACCTTTCCATTCCATTCTTGATCTGGGCCGCGTTCCGTTTTGGGCGTCGCAAGGCTGCGACCGCTACGTGCGTTTTGGCGGGCATTGCCGTCTGGGGCACGATGCACGGATTTGGCCCGTTTTCCAGGGAGACTCTGAACACCTCTCTTTTGCTGGTGCAATCGTTCGTGGGCATCGTCGCTGTAACAAATTTGGCCCTCGCCGCGGAAGTCACAGAGCGAAAGCGCACGGATGAACGCGTACAGCAGTTGGTGGGCACCGATCCCCTCACCGGGCTTGCCAACTATCGGCGGCTGATCGAAGCACTCGAATTGGAAATCAAACGGCATGGACGCTCAGGCCGGCCGTTTGCTGTTCTGCTTTTCGATTTGGATGGATTGAAGAAGCTCAACGACACGCACGGCCACCTGGCGGGCAGCCGGGCTCTATGCAGATTGGCAGAGGTTCTGCGTGCCCATTCCCGGCAGATCGACACTCCCGCGCGATTTGGGGGCGACGAGTTTGCCGTGGTGCTTCCGGAGACGACTGCAGCGCAGGCCCAGCAGATTGCCGAAAGAATCCGCGATCGCATCGCCTCCGATGGTGAAAACCCTCCCATCTCCTCGGCCGCGGGCGCTGCCGTTTTCCCGGACGACGGAGACTCGATCGATACATTGCTCTCGGCAGCCGATCGAGCACTCTACGGGATGAAGCGCCTTTCCGCAGCCGCAGGTTCGCAGCAAGGGCCACGGCCCCGACGGCGCGCTCCCGAGTAGACTGCTGCTCCTCGGATATTTGCGCTTGCGCAGATGCTCTTTTTACCTCCCATCACGGGTCACCTTCGTTGACTTGCCCACCATCGCAACCTAAGATTGCTGCAATGCCAGGCACCGATCCCCTGATTGGAAAGATTCTTTCCCACTACCGAATCCTGGAACACCTCGGTGGTGGGGGCATGGGCGTCGTCTACAAAGCCGAGGACACGCGCCTCGACCGATTCGTCGCCATCAAATTTCTTCCCGAAGCGCTCGCCAAAGACCCCGCCACCATCGAGCGTTTTCGCCGCGAAGCCAAAGCCGCCTCTGCGCTGAACCACCCTAATATCTGCACCGTTTACGACATCGGCGAAGAAGACGGCCGCGCCTTCCTGATCATGGAGTTCATGGAAGGCTGCACGCTCAAACACCTGATCAACGGCTCTCCTCTCGAACTCGACAATCTTTTGGCCATCGGGATCGACATCGCCGATGCCCTCGACGCGGCGCATGCCAAGGGAATTCTTCACCGTGACATCAAACCCGCGAATATCTTCGTCACCTCGCGCGGCCACACCAAGATTCTCGACTTCGGCCTCGCCAAACTCAAAACTGATTCGCCTAACTCCGCAACCAGCAGCAATGCCGCGGGTGAAACCCTGGCGCCCGAATTTCTGACGAGTCCCGGCAGTGCCGTCGGCACCGTCGCCTACATGTCACCGGAGCAGGCCCTTGGAAAACCGCTGGACGCGCGCAGCGATCTTTTTTCGTTCGCTATCGTCCTCTACGAAATGACCACGGGGGTTCTTCCCTTTCAAGGCGACACTTCCGCCGCGATCTTCGACAGCATTCTGCACCGCGCTCCGCCTTCAACGGCGCGGCTTAACCCCGCTGCTCCGGCCGAACTGGAACGCATCATCACAAAAGGCCTCGAAAAGGATCGCGACCTCCGCTGCCAGTCCGCCGCGGAGCTTCGCGTGGACCTCAAACGCCTGCGCCGAGAATCTTCCGGCCGCTCCGCCGTGCGGCCTTCCGCGGATCCACCAGACGAACAAGTCGAGCCCGCCAAGATTTCCAGTGGCCGCCAGAAGCTCACCGCTTCTTCCGAGCCGGTACCCGCGCCTGCCAGCGCTGTGCCCTCTCGCCTCTCCGCTTACGCCGGAATCGCGGTTGTATTGCTTCTGGTGATTGCCGGCCTGTTCTGGTATCGAAAAAATTCCGCTCCGGGCAATCCAGTATCCGCCGCTCGACCTTCCATCGCCGTGCTTACTTTGAAAAACCTCAGTACCGAGCCGGATAGCGCGTATTTCAGTGACGGCATGGCCGACGAAATCTCCACCAAGCTTTCCAAAATTAAGGGGATCGATGTTGCCTCGCGCGACACAGTCACTGCCCTTAAAACCGCCGACAAGACGGCCTCTGACATCGGCCGCCAGCTGAATGTTCGTTACCTTCTCGAAGGCAGCGTCCGCAAAGCGGGCAACCAGGTCCGCATCAACGTTCAACTGATCGATTCCAACACCGGTTTTCAGACCTGGGCCGATGATTTCACCGGCGACCTGCAAAATGTTTTTTCGTTGCAGGAACAAGCAGCCCTCAAAATCGCCGAAGCCCTTAACCTGCATCTCAGCCCGCAAGAACAGCAGGCCGTTCTCCGTCGTTACACGCAAAGTCCCGAGGCCTATCAGGAATTCCTGTTAGGCCGTTCGCTGCTGGTGCATGAAGATCAACCCACCGCACTGGAAGCCGCACGGAAGCACTTCGAATCCGCGTTGAAACTCGATCCCAACTACGCTCCCGCCTTGGCGGGACTCTCGCATGTGGAGGGCTACTATTATCGCGACATCGATTCCAATCCCGCCTATCTTCATCGCGCCGAACAGCTGGCCAGACAGGCCTTGACCATCGACCCGCAAATGCCCGAGGCGCACATTGCCATGGCTCGCATTTTCGGAGTGAATTACAGATATGCGCAATCGATCAGCGAGCTTCGCCTGGCGGTTCAAGAGGAACCCGACAACGCTCTTGCCTGGGACATGCTTTCCTGGGCCTTGGGATATGAAACTCCCCCGCAAGCTGCCGAGTCGGAAAAAGCGGCTCGAGAGGCCATCCGCCTCAATCCGGCGCTCAGCTACGCGCAATACCATCTCGGGAGGGCTCTCTATCTTCAGGGTCGTTTCTCCGAGGCGATGGCTGCTTTTGACCGATGTGAGGAGTTGTCCGGAAATTCAAACGCGGCCAACCTGGGCCGTTCCCAAGCCCTGGCCGCGCAGGGGAAATACTCCGAAGCAATCAACGCTATCCTGAAAACTGCAACATCCCGGAGCAACATCAACAGCTACTGGTTAGGTTCCTACTACGCTGGAAACGGCGAAAAGGAGAAAGCTCTCACCACCATGCGAGAGTCTTTTGACCTCGGTTTTCGCGATTTCGCTGCCCTGGAAGCGAATCCCGCGTTCTCATCGCTGCGCAGCGACGCTCGATTCACTGCGCTCGTCGCTCACGCCAAAGCCGCCGCGCCTGCTTCCACCAGGTAATCCATCTTTCCGCGCAGTTGTTCCCTCGCGCGTCCCAGCAATTGTCGACGCTAAGCCTCTACGGCTTCTCTCGAATCTGATCGGTTATCCAGTTCGTTTCCCAAGTCTTCCCGCCATCGGCGGAAAACGCCTGCTCGAAGCGTGGCGAATTCGTGTCGATGCCTGACCAGATGAATCGGGCATAGATCGCTCTACCCTCATAAACTTGCTGGTTATAGAATTCCCCTCGCCCGTTGTTAAATTCCCCGACCATAGGATTTTGCTCCATGATACCGTCGGCTCCGTTGACCCAGTAAATGCTCCACTGATGGGCCTCCGGGTTGTAAAGACGCACAGCCAATCCCTGGATATGTGTGTGCTTGTCCGCGCTCTCAACATTCACTTCTTCGACCTCCCCACGACCATCCAAGACCTTCCTGCAGACCGTGGTCCCGTCGAGTTCCACCCATTCCGTGGAGCCTACCAAGCGCCGGTTCAATCGTTTCAGGTGGAATTTCCAGGTGCCGACGAGCGAATCAAAGTCGTGTTGCCCATCTCGTTTGCCGGACACACTCTGTTGAGAACTGACCGTTCCGTTTTGTGCCCGCAACCTGGCAGTCAGGAAAACAAGCAGCATCCCAAGCAAACCAAAAACGAACATGGATTTCCATGGTTTCATCCGTGCCCCCCTGTGAAAACTTTGTTTTTCACTTTGCTGCTCGCTACCAAATCCTCACCCGTTCTTCCGGCTTCAAATACAACTTCTCGCCTTCCTTCACCTGAAATGCCGGATACCACGCGTCGATATTTCGCACCGCGTCGGTGCGGTATTCCGATGGCGAGTGCGGGTCGGTCAGCACCTGCTGCCGCAGCGCGCCTTCACGCGGCTTGCTTGCGCGCGTCTGGCCGTACGCGAGGAAAAATTGCTGGTCGCCGCTGAAGCCGGCCTGCTCCGCGGCCTTGTTCCCGCCAAGAGCCGCGTGGTACGCGTCGTACGACGCCGCGATTCCCGCCACGTCGGCAATATTTTCGTCGATCGTCTGCTTGCCGTTCAGTGCCAGGTCGGGGAACGGTTTGTACTTGTCATACTGCTCCACCAGCTTTTGCGTTGACGCTTCAAAATGGGCCAGGTCCGCCGGCGTCCACCAGTTTCGCACCCTGCCCTTCGAGTCAAACGCCGAGCCCTCCGCGTCGAATGTGTGGCTCACCTCGTGCCCGATCACCGCGCCGATCGCCCCGTAATTAAATGCGTCCTGCGCGTTCGCGTCGAAGAAGGGCGGCTCCAGGAACGCCGCGGGGAAGCTGAGCGCATTCTGCAGCGGCAGATTCACCGCGTTCACCGTCTGCGGCGTCATCGTCCATTCGTGGCGATCCACGGGTTTTCCAAGCCGAGCGATTTCCCTGGTGTAGACGAACAAGTTTCCGCGCCACAGATTTCCGAAAATGTCGTCGGGTTTGATGTCGTAGCCGGAATAGTCCATCCAATGCTCGGTGTAGCCGATACCGACGTAGAGTGTGCTGAGCTTCGCCTTCGCCTCTGCCTTCGTCGCGGGATCCATCCAGGTCAGCGCGTCAATCCGTTTGCGGAACGCTTCTTCGATATTCGCCACCATCTTTTCCACGCGCGCTTTCGATTCCGGCGGGAAATACTGCTTCGCATACAACTGCCCGACGGCGTCGCCGAGCCACACGTTTACCACCGTTACCGCCCGCGCCCACCGAGGCCGCTGTTCCGTGGTGCCCTGCAGTGTTTTGCCGAAAAACGCGAACCGCTCGTCCGCGAATCCTTTCGGCAGCACGCCGCCGTACGCCTCGATCATGTGATAGGCCAGAAAATCTTTCCATGTCTCCAGCGGCTCCGACGTCACCAGCGCTGATTCGCCCGCAAACGCTCCCGGCTGCCACACGATGAAGTTTTCCTGTTTCGTAAGCCCCGCACCGCGGAAATACTCCGCCCAGTCCAATCCGGGCGCCTTGGCCGCAAACTCCGTCCGCTTCCACGGATTGTTAGCCTTGTGCACATCCTCGTTTTCCGCCAGCGTCAGGTGCTTCTCCGCGATCGCATGCTCCAAGGCCACAATTTTCGCCGCGCGGGCCTCCGGATCCGAAAATCCTGCGAGTTTCAGCATCGCCGCCACGTGCGCCTGGTACGCGGTGCGCAGATTCTTCATGCGGTCGCTCTCGCCCGTGTAATATTCGCGGTCAGGCAATTGCAACCCGCCCTGCATCAGGTACGCGGCGTAATGTTCCGGATCGTTGAAGTCCGGGGCCACCCACAGACCGAACAGATTCGCCGTGTGAAAATTCGTGTTATTCAACGCGTCCACATCCGCGCGCAACGTTTTTCCCAGCGCAAACGCCAGCGCCTTTTTGTCCTGGATCGCTGCGATGGCCTTCAGATGCGGCTCCAGCGGCGCCATTCCCTTCGCTTCAATTCCCGCTTCGTCCATGTACGAGTGAAAAAGATCGGCAATCTTGCGGGTATTCGTGCCCGGCGCGGCGTTCGCTTTGGCCGCCTCCTCGACCAGTGCTTTCACTCGCTGGTCGCTTTTATCCCGTAAGGCCAGGACCACGCTCACACTCCCCCGGTCCGCTGGGATCTCTGTCCGCTTCAGCCACGCCCCGTTGCAATACCTGAAAAAATCGTCGCCCGGTTTCACCTCAGGGTCTATGTTCCCCACCACAACTCCGTGTGATGGTTCCGTCGCCTGTTGCGCCCGGGCAGGCTGCCCAGCCGCCACGATTACAAACGCCATCGCCGACAACCAAATTCCCGGCCCCACCAGCCGGACAACTCTTTCCGAAATCCTCATTTGAGCCTCTCTCTGGACTGTATTTCTCTTTCCGCCCCTTACAAGCACACCCGATCCCCTGCATTCTTAAACGCCTAAACCCACGAAAGGGTAGCACGTCCGGCAAGGCAGAGCGCTCGACCTGGCTTTTTAACTGGAACCTGCACCAGAATTGCATTACAGTCTGGACGTCCCCTGTCGCGCAGAGGGAACATATGGCTTCCCCCAGCTTCCAGCCGCCCATGCGGAAGTCACTAACGCTCAGCCTTACCTGGCTGCTGACTTCCATTTTGTTTGCGGTTACCATCGAAAATATCTGGCTTGACCCTTGGCTGAAAAGCCGCTTCCCGGACTTTTCGCCGCTGGCCCCGCAACCGCCCAGCATTCTGTGGATTGGAACCTTTGCCGCGATCGGCATCATCTGCGTGGTGCTGCTGGTGGGGCAGGTCTTGCTGATGCGCCGCGCGGGAGTGGCGCGAAATACCAAAATCGTCGCCGGCGTTTCGGTCATCCTGGCCGTGGTACTTTCTGTGACGTGGTTCCTCGTAACCAGCGGCATTGCCGCCGCGCCCCGCTTGCTCTTCTATCGCCCACCGCATCCGGTGAAACTCACCTGGGTCGCCAGCACCACTCCAGGCGTTACCTACAACATCTACCGCAGAAACGAATCCACCGGGAAATACGAGCAACTGAACACCACCCCGATCACCGGATTGACGTTCACCGATCCGCATCCCGCGAACGGTGTAGCCTACACTTACTTCGCTACAGCCGTCAGCGGCACCATCGAGAGCGCCCGCTCCAATCCCGCTCCCGCCACGATTCCCCTCTCCTGAAAAAAAAGTAACGGCCCCTTTCAGAGCGTGACCTGACGAAGGAAGGGTGGCCAGGCGTCGCAATCGCTACCGCCGCCCCAGAAAGCGCAGGCGCCCCGTGAACGCGCGGCCCTGGCCGCCGGAAAAATTCAGGAAGGCGGGCGTAACGCCGACGGCGTCAATATTGTTCACCACCACGTTGGGATTCTGTCGGTCGGTAAGATTGATTACGGAGCCGCGAACCGCGAACAGATATTTGCGGAAGCGAAATTTCTTTTCGATGCTGACGTTGAGGCTGGCGTAATCTGGAAAGCGGATGCTGTTCGGTGCGCCAATCAGGAATTGCTGCTGGTTGACAACGCTAAAGGGATAGCCCGTGCGATATTCAAAAAAATACGCGAAATCGATTCCCCACCACGGCGTGGGCACGGTGCCCCAGGAGAGCGCGCGGTTCGGCGCGTCCCATAAAAGCGGCGCGCCCTGTTGCGGCGCGAAATAAAGCAAGCCGAGTTGCGGATCGAGAGCCTGATCCGTGTTGGCGCGCGACCGCGTGTAGCTGCCGAAGAGCACCGCGCCTTTTTCGAAGGTGTGCCGCGCGGAAACCGTCGCGCCTCGATATTTATCCCGCCGCGTGGATTGCAGCAGAAAAACGCTGCCAATCTGCTGGGCCGGATTCAACGTCTCGAAGGCCAGTTCGCGATGGCCGTTGCGCGCCAGCAATTCCACGGAAAGAATTGTTTTTTTCCAGATGCGTTCCTGCCAACCGGCGCTGGTGATATCGAAAAACGGCTGTTGCAGGCCGTGCGTGGGCATCACGAATGTGCTGGTTGCCGGGCCCTGTGTGCAAACCGTCTGCGGCGGAGCGCACTGATTGCCGTAAAAAAAGAGCGTATCCACTTGCTGCTGGTCCTGCGTCTGGCCAAGCACGGAAAGATTCAGCGGGATATTGTAAATGCCCCAGCCGATGGAGAATTTTCCTCGGCCGTCGGCGAACGGCAGGTAGTTCACGGCGGCGCGCGGCTGCACCAGTGTCTGGTGCACGAACTGGTCCCAATCACCGCGCAAGCCGATTTGCGCCACCCAGTGAGAACTGAGGCTCCAGTTATCCTGTATAAACGCGCCCGCGAGCGTGTTGTCCACGTCGAGAGTTGCGTTGCCCGTGAAGGTGGTCTGCCGCACCAGTTGCTGCGCCGCGTTAAACGCCTGAATTTCACCGCGCGTGCTGGACTGATTCAACTGCACCCCCGAAATATTTGTGCCCGCGGAAAATGTATGCAGCCCGTGCCAATGCGTGCCCGGGCGGATGGCGTCGGCAAAAAACTGGTGGCGCCTGCTCAATTGATCCGCGCGCTGAAAGAAATTCCCCGCGGCGCCGTTCACCAGCAGTTGATACGGCAAGTCGCCCTGGGGATCGAAATCACGGTTGGTGCGATCTTCGGCAAAGCCAACCTCGAAAAGCGTGTGGTTCCACCACAACTGGTTTTTAATCGAAGCGAAAATCCGGTTGCTGGGCAAATCCAGTGTGGTCGATTGAGGATTCAGCGAATCGAGTCCCACGCTGGTGGCGCTCTCGTTGTTGTAGAGAAACGTGAAATGCAGGCTGTCGTTCGGCGCAACATGCCACAACAATCGCGAATAAGAATCGCCGCTCCACTGCTCGCTGGTGTTATTGCCGGTGGAGATATCGCGCACGATGTCCAGCGTGTGGTCCAGGCTGAACGACTGCAGGAACCAGAGTTTTCCCGCCACCAGCGGGCCGGAAAACGTGATGCGCGGATAGTAATTGCCGAAGCGCACGCCCTGCTGCACGCTGATGCCAGGAACAAAATCGGTGGCGTTAAAGCGCCAGTGGTCGTCGCCGTCGGGCGTTTCGAACCTGAGGATTGATGCGCCGGGGTGAGCGAATTCCGCGCCGAACCTACCGGTTTCGACTTCCGCGGTGCGCAGCGCGTCCACGATGATTGGAATCGTCAGCGCGCCGCTGACGGGATCTCCGACTTCGAAGCCGTCCATTAGATATTGCGATTGCGTCGCGCGCGCACCCGCGATGTGCAGCAGGGCCTGGTTGTCGCGAACGATTTGCGGCAGGGCGATCAGGCTTTGCTGGTAGTCATGAGAGCTGGGAACGGGAATGTAGAAGAACTCGGTGGAGGTGAGCGTCGCCGATTGCGGTGTCTCGGTGGGCTCAATGCGATTCGGGTCGGCCACCACGTCGACCTTTTCGCGGACTTCCTGGATGTGATTCAGCTTGAAGGAAAATTCCGTGGCGCCCGGCGCCAGTTGAATTGTTTGCCCGCGCAAAATAAAGAAGTCCACCTTCTCCATTTGCACGGTGTATTCACCGGACGCGAGATTCTGAATGGAAAAGTAGCCGGCGTCGTCGGTCAACGTGGAAGATTTTGGCTTTCCCAAACCTTCAAGTATTACTTGAACCCCGGCGACGGGCTGCCCGTTTTCGTCAAGCACGCGGCCGCGCAGAGTGAGTGGCCCGTCGGCGGCGCAAAAGCTCCCCGCGAGCAGGAGCGCCACCATTGCAGTCGCGACTCGCAAACCATGGAGCACGAGGAGACCCTTTGAGTGCGGAGGCGAAGCCTCCGCTTTTGCGGTTTAACGTTCGAGACCAATGTATCACTTGGTCTCCGGGATAGACCGCAAAAGCGGGAGCTCCGCTCCCGCACTCAAAATCACTACTTGCGTTTGCTCTTTGCGGCTTTCTTTTCTTCCACTACGGCCTGTGCCGCGGCCAGGCGCGCGATGGGCACGCGGAACGGCGAAGCACTGACGTAGTCCATGCCGACTTGATGGCAGAACTTCACGCTTTCCGCGTCGCCACCGTGCTCTCCGCAGATGCCGATCTTCAGATTTGGGCGCGTTTTGCGCCCCTTTTCGATGCCCATGCGGACCATCATACCCACGCCCTTGATGTCGAGGGTCTGGAACGGATCGCCGGGGAAAATGCCGGCCTTCTTTTCGTCCACGTAGTCGGGGAGGAAGCGTCCCGCGTCGTCGCGGGAGAGTCCCATCACGGTTTGCGTCAGGTCGTTGGTGCCGAAGCTGAAGAATTCGGCGACCTCGGCGATTTCGTCGGCCAGCAAAACTGCGCGCGGCAATTCCACCATCGTGCCGACCGTGTATGGAATTTTCACGCCGGCGGCCTTGAGCAGACCGTCCGCAACTTTGCGCGTGGCCTGATCGAGAATCGCCATCTCTTTTCTGTCGAGAGTCAGCGGAATCATGATCTCAGGTATTACTTTAACCTTTTTCTTTTGGCATTCGATGGCCGCTTCGATGATGGCGCGCACCTGCATCTCCAGAATTTCGGGATAGGTGATTGCCAGGCGGCAGCCGCGATGGCCGAGCATGGGGTTGGCTTCGTGCAACTGCTCCACGCGGCGCGTCACGACTTCCACGGGGATGCCCAGGTCTTTTGCGAGTTCCTTTTGCTTCTCCAGTTCGTGCGGTACGAACTCGTGCAGCGGCGGATCGATCAGGCGAATCGTGACAGGCAAGCCATTCATCGCCTCGAAGATGCCGATGAAGTCGCGCCGCTGAAACGGCAGTAGCTTGTCGAGCGCCTTCACGCGGGCCTCGCGGTTGTCGGCGACGATCATCTCCTGAATCGCACGCTGCCGTTCGACGCCCTTTTCCGGGAATTCGAAGTCGGTGAAGAACATGTGCTCGGTGCGTGTGAGGCCAATGCCTTCGGCGCCGAACTCAATGGCCTTGCGTGCGTCCTGCGGCGTATCGGCGTTGGTGCGCACGCCGATTTTGCGGATGCCGTCGGCCCATTTCATGATGGTGTCGTAGGCCTTCGGGAATTGCGGCGTCACGAGGGGTAGTTTGTCGGCGTAGACCACGCCTTCGCTGCCGTCGAGCGTCAGCCATTCACCTTCTTTGACGACCTTGCCGCTCTTGCCATCCTTCATCGTTTTCGTTTTGTAGTCGATATCCAGCGTCTCCGCGCCGACGATGCAGCATTTGCCCCAGCCGCGAGCGACTACGGCAGCATGGGAAGTCTTACCTCCGGTCGCTGTGAGAATGCCCTGCGCCACGGCCATGCCGCCGACGTCTTCTGGGCTGGTTTCGCGGCGAACGAGAATCACTTTCTCGCCCTTTGCGGCCCACTCTTCCGCTTCGTTCGCGGAAAAGCAGACTTTGCCGACGGCGGCTCCGGGCACGGCATCGATGCCGTGCGCCACGATTTTGCCGTTGAGCGTTCTCTTGTCTATCCTGGAATCGATCACCGGATAGAAGAGCCGGTCAATGTCTTCCGGCTTGATGCGAAGGATCGCTTCTTCCTTGGTGATAAGTCTTTCGTTGGCCATGTCCATCGCGATTTTGAAGGCAGCAGAGGGGGTGCGTTTGCCGGTGCGGGTCTGCAGCATGTACAGCTTGCCCTCTTCGATGGTAAATTCCATGTCCTGCATGTCTTTGTAGTGACCTTCAAGTTTTACTCGAACCTTTTCAAGTTGCGCGTAAGCCTTGGGCATTATCTTTTGCAGCTCGGCAAGTCGCACCGGAGTGCGGATTCCGGCCACGACGTCTTCCCCCTGCGCGTTAGTCAGGTAGTCGCCGTAGAAAGTCTTTTCGCCGGAGCTTGGGTCGCGCGTGAAGCAGACGCCCGTGCCTGAATTGTCGCCCGTGTTTCCGAAGACCATCTGCACAACGTTGACGGCGGTGCCAAGGAGTCCCGTGATTTTTTCTACGCGACGGTAAGTGACGGCCTTCTCCGCCATCCACGAACCGAACACGGCGCCGATCGCGCCCCAGAGTTGCTCCATCGGATCGTCGGGAAACGCGTGGCCCGCCTTTTCCATGAAATATTGCTTGTACTCAGCGACAAGTTCTTTCCAGCCGCTCGCCGGAACGGCGGTGTCGTCCTTCACGCCGAGGCGCTGCTTCATCGCGCGCAGGCGGTGTTCTAGATCTTCTTTCGACAAGCCCATCACGACGGTCGAATACATCTGCACGAAGCGGCGGTAGCCGTCGTAGGCGAAGCGTTCATTACCCGTGGCGCCGGCGAGTCCAGCGACGGACTTGTCGTTAAGCCCAAGGTTAAGAATCGTTTCCATCATGCCGGGCATGGAGCGGGCCGAGCCGGAGCGCACGCTGACGAGCAGCGGGCTTTTCGGATCGCCAAGTTTTTTGCCGGTGACTTTTTCGAGCTTCTTGACGTTATCAATCACCTGCTTCTTCAGTTCGCTCGGATACTTCTTGCCGTTCTTGTAGAAGTAATCGCAGGTTTCTGTCGAGATGGTGAAGCCCGCGGGAACGGGAAGCCCGATGCGCGTCATCTCCGCGAGTCCCGCGCCCTTGCCGCCCAGGAGATCCCGCCATTCCCCGTCGCCTTCCGATTTACCTGCACCAAAAAAATAGACCCACTTTTTCACTGTATGCCTCGCTTGAGTTTTAGCTGCATGTACTGGCGAGTGAAGCGGCGCCCGATTGAGATTGGAGCGCTGTGTTCAGTTCGCCGGAAGATCGATTGTTGTAGTGGCCGACCTTCAGGTCGGTTCCGGGAAAAACCGGACCACCTGAAGGCTGGCCACTACATTCAGCCCTCAAAAATGTCGGCGCGCCGACATTTAAAGTAATACTTGAAGGTTTTGCTGTAGCTTGGGCCTTCAGGCCCGAGGGGTTTCGATGCGATGGCGCGATTGTGCCGACGCTATGAAAACCCTCACCCCTGAAGGGGTGAGCTACACTTCGCCACCGAGTTCGGAGAAGTCGGCGATGGTGGTGAATTCGCGAAGGATCTCCGCGAGCATGGCGAGGCGGTTCTTGCGGACCGCTTCGTTATCGGCCATCACCATCACTTCTTCGAAGAAGCCGTCGACCGCTTTGCGAAGGCCGGCAATCTCTTCGAGCGCTTCCTGATACTTCCCCAGTCGCTTATCTACGACGACGGCGGCTGCGGCTTTGCGTACAGCCGCGTAGAGATTCCGTTCGGCGTCCTTCTCGAAGAGTTGTGTGTTGACGGGTTGCACGTCGCCCGCCGGGAGATTCGCCTTCTCGAGGATCTTGCGAATGCGTTTGAAAGAAACGGCCAGCGGTTCGAAGTTGCGCGTCTTGCGGATGGCTTTCAGCGCCTTGAGGCGCTTCTCGACGTCCACCAGGTCGTCAGACCCTGCGCGGAAGATGGCGCTGACTTCATCGTAGGCGTAGCCGGACTTTTCCTTGAGGACGAACTTGGCGCGGTCGAGGAGGAAGTCGAGGATCTGCTGCTCCTGCGCAGGTGTGACGGTCTTCTTGGGCGGGTTGGTGAGCAGCGCTTTGGAAGCCGCGCTTATCGCGAGTGAAAGAGATACGGGAAGTTTTTGATCGAGGATGATTTTCACGATGCCGAGGGCGGCGCGGCGAAGCGCATACGGATCGCTCGAGCCCGTGGGGATGACCCCGACACTGAAACAGCCGACGACGGAATCAAGTTTGTCGGCAAGAGCGACGGCACAGCCGGTGAGATTGCGCGGGATGGGATCGTCAAGGCCCACGGGACGATAGTGGTCGTAAACGGCGTCGGCGACGACTTCGGGTTCGCCCTGTGCTCGTGCGTAAAGGCCGCCAACGATGCCCTGCAGTTCCGTAAACTCGCGGACCATTTCCGTGGCCAGGTCGCACTTGGCGAGTTCCGCGGCGCGGTCGGCATCGGCTACGTGGGCTTGAATCATGCCGAGGTTGAACCACTGCTCGGCGAGCCAGCGGGCGATCGCGCGCATGCGTTCGACCTTGGCGTAGTAGCTGCCGAGGCGGGACTCGTAAGTGATCTTGTCGAGCTTGGGAAGGATGTCCGCGAGGCGGACTTTCTGGTCGGACTCCCAGAAGAAGCGGGCGTCGGCGAAGCGGGCCCGCAGGACGCGTTCGTGTCCGGCGCGGACGAGGCCCTGGGAATCCTTGGCGAGATTGATGACCGCGAGGAAATGCGGGGCCAGCTCCCCGCTGCGTTTTTCGACGGCGAAATATTTCTGGTGGCCGCGCATCACGGTGATCAGGATTTCGTCGGGGAGCTCGAGGAACGCGGGGTCGAAGCTGCCTTCGATGACGTGCGGAAACTCGTTGAGGTAGGTGACGAGTTGCAGCAGGTCGGGATCCGGGTGTACATGGACGCCCGTGCGCTTCACGTAGCTGGCGAGTTCGCGTTCGATTTTTTCGCGGCGCTCGGCGGGGCGGACGATGACACCGTTGGCCCGTAGCTTTTTTTCGTAGTCGGTAAAGCTGGTGACACGGATTTGCGGTTTACCGAGGAAGCGGTGGCCTACAGTTATATCGCCGGCGGTAATGCCTCCGAAGGAGAACTTCAGCGGCTTGCCGTCGAGGACGCCGACGAGCCAGCGGATGGGGCGGATAAAGCGGGCGCCTTCGATGCCGGTCCAGGTCATAGTGCGCGGCCAAGGAAGATCGTGGATGACGCGCGGCAAAATTTCGAGGAGGAGTTCGTGGGCGGTGCGGCCACGCTTGGTGACCTTGGCGGCGATGTATTCGCCCTTGGGAGTTTGCACCAGGTAGATCGCGTGGAGTGGGACGCCCTGGCGTTCGGCGAAACTGACGGCGGCGCGGGTGGCGGCACCATTGGCGTCGTAGGCGACGGACTTGGGCGGGCCGGTGACTTCGTTCTCAACGTCGGCTTGTTTGGCGATCAAGCCGCGGACCCAGGCGGTGAGGCGGCGCGGGCCACCGAAAGTTTCGATGGTGACGCCTTGCTGGTAATTTTCGGCGGCGAAGTGGCGTTCGAGAATGGACTTCAATTCGGTGACGGCGCGGGGCAGCATGCCGGCGGGAATTTCTTCGGCGCCGATTTCGAAGAGGAGTTCGACGCGCTGGTCGGGTTTGGCGGATGGCTTGGCGGACTTGGGCATAGAAGAGCCGTGCTTGGTTCCCTTCTTGACGGAGGTCATCGGGACACCGCCGTTGGGTAGCGCCGCAATCTTGGCGGCGTGCAGGCTTGCCGGTCCGTCTGGTGCTGGGAAAAACAGGGCCCCGATGCTGCGCTTATTTCGGCGGGGAGACCGACCTGAAGGTCGGCCACTACAAAAGCGGGGTCGCCGGGCTCAGCATTGAAAAATGTCGGCGCGCCGACATTTAAAGTATTACTTGAAGGTTTGTGCGAAGGATTTGTTGTCAGATTCATTGATCGGTCGCCGTGCGTGTCGTTCCAAAATGGAAAAACTTCGTTACACATTACACCGCAAAAGCGAGGGCTTCGCCCTCGCACTCCAAATGTCGGCGCGCCGACGTTGAAAGTAATACTTGAAGGTTTGTTCATGCGCGCACCCCGGGTTTGGGGGCGGCGCCGGTGGCCTGTTCGAGGTAGGCGGCCGCGGCTCGGCAGGAGAGGGTGCGGACTCGCTGCATCAGGGCGGCGCGTTCGGTGGCGGAGATTACCCCGCGGGCGTCCATCAGGTTGAAGAGGTGGGAGCACTTGAGGCAGTGGTCGTAGGCAGCGAGGATCGGGAAGCGCTTTAGGGCGGCGGGGGAGGTACCTACTGTTTCGTCCCGCTTCTTCCACGCGTCCAGGAGTTCCTTGGCTTCCTTTTCGTGGAGTTCGAATTCGGAGCGGAGAGCTTTGGCGTCGCTGCGGTCGAAGCTGTACTCAGAGAGTTGTTGCTCCTCCGCTAGGCGGATGTCTCCGTAGAGTTTGTCTGCGGTCCAGCGGATCTGGTAGACGCTCTCGACGTCCTGCAGGAAGGCGCAGATGCGTTCGAGGCCGTAAGTGATTTCGACGGAGATTGGGTCAAGGTCGATGCCGCCGCTCTGTTGGAAATACGTAAACTGGGTAATTTCGAGGCCGTCGAGAAGGACCTGCCAGCCGATGCCCCAGGCGCCGAGGGTGGGGGATTCCCAGTTGTCTTCCTCGAAGCGGATGTCGTGGGCTTTGAGGTCGATGCCTATGGCGCCGAGACTCTCCAGGTAGAGGTCCTGAACGTTGGCGGGCGACGGTTTCAGGATCACCTGATATTGGAAGTGCTTATAGAGGCGGTTAGGATTTTCGCCGTAGCGGCCGTCGGCCGGACGCCGGGACGGCTGCACAAAGGCGACACGATAGGGATCCTTGCCGAGAACTCGGAGGAAGGTTTCCGGGTGCATGGTTCCAGCACCGACCTCGGTGTCGTAGGGTTGCTGGAGAACGCAGCCCTGGGCGTCCCAGAAGTGCATAAGCTTGAGAATCAGTTCTTGAAAGGTGAGTCCTTTGGGCTTGGCCTTACCTTCAAGTTTTACTTTAACGTTCACGTTGGCTCCAAAATCTCTGATTCCCTGCTTTGCGGTCGATTTAATCACCGCGCTTATGTAGGGGCCAGCCTTCAGGCTGGTCTCTTCGTCATTACTTTTCGGACTGACCAACCTAAAGGTTGGCCACTACAGCTTACGGCGTCTCCAAGAGTTCCCGCGTTGCGAGCTTGCGCTCGGTGTGATGCTCGATCCAGTTCAGTGCCGCCTCGCGCAGTTCTCTGGCCCAGGGTTGCGACTCGAGCGCGGCGTCCAGTTTCGCCAGCCCTTCCCGCGTGAAGATTTCGGCGAGTTGGCGGGCGTCGCTGGAGACCGGCTTCATGCCCGAGTGACGATGCTCCTCACAATACAGACCGGGAAACGCCGACGACTGATATGCCGGCTTGCTCCCGAACGGCTTGCCACAATCGGCACATGCGTCGAAGCGTGGCAGCCAACCCGCAAGGCGCACCGTCCAGAACGCGAAGTAGCTCAACGGGAGGATGCCGTTCCCGCGGCGCTCGACTTCGCGGACCGTGAGCAGGATGAGCCGGAACATCGGCTCGGACGGCTCATGCTCCGGAAGAACGAGTTCGACGGTTTCGCTGACCAGCGCGAGGCTGGTCGAAAGCTCGTAGTCACTCTGAGACTTGTTGAAGGACTCGAGCAACTCGGCCTGTTGGATGCGGACCAGGTCGCGCGTTTCGCGTTCGACATACCAGAGCTGCACGTGCGCCAGCAGTTCCAGCGTCGAGCCGTAGCGGTTCTTGATGCGGCGCGCGCCGGCGGCTACTCCCCGCATGCGACCCGAAGTGCGGCCCAGAAAACTGACCAGGCGATCGGCCTCGCCCAGCGCGAAGGTCTTCAGAATGATGGCTTCCGTTTCGCGGGCAGGCATGAAATTTTGGCGCGATCGCTTGGGAAGAGCGGTACGGAAAGTCTCTGAGCAAGCGGGACGCACATGCAGGACTAAATTGAATACCACAGGTCAGGAAGCATCGCAATGTTGGCGTGGGGGAGCTGTGAAAGAAATGGGAGAAATATCCTTGCGGGAAGGCCGATTCGAATGGAATTTCAAAATGGGAAAACCTTCAAGTATTACTTTAAATGTCGGCGCGCCGACATTTTTGCGGGTGCGGAATGAGAGTGGTGGCGAGGCACGGGTGCGCGCAAGCAGATCTGCCGCACCTCCGGGGCTTGAAGGCATTCGTCTATCCTGACCCAGCGCTTACGCCCTGGGCTAAGCTCTGCCGCGCCTCCGGCGCTGGTGGGTGTGTAGGTGCATTCAGTGCCGGCATTTGCGGTGGCCCTGTAGCTCGCCCCTTCAGGGGTGTGGCGGGACCGCGCTGGTGGCGATGGAAAACCTCAAGCCCGAAGGCCTGAGCTACAGTGTTTGGCAATCGCCCAGGATTTAGCGATGAAGCCGTGCGTAAAAAGATTCTGTTAACCAGGAATTTTGGCGAGAGAAGTTATAAGACACGAACGACGCGCTACTTCCCTTCCCGGGCACGGCCAACAATGCGTGAATTGGGCGCGTGCATTTCCGGGCACCGCTGTCCAAAAAGGGATTGAGGTTTGCTGGAACGCCGGGTACGGTTGCGTAGACGGCAGTTCCAGGTTTTTGACGGATACGGAGATCACTATGCGAATTCTGAGGATGATGGTTGTGTTGTGCGCATTGGTATGCCCCTTTGCCAAGGCGGCGATGGGGCAAGGCAATCCGAGTGGCGGGAGACAAGTTCCCTGCTCTTCGGATGACGGACGGCGGAGATACTGTCCGGCGAATACGCGGGCGGGGGTCGCGCTGGAAAAACAGACCAGCGGGGCGAGTTGCCAGCAGGGATATTCGTGGGGATATGACGAAGGCGGAATCTGGGTGGATCACGGATGCCGTGCGTATTTCCGAGTGGAGTTTGAACGTCCGGGCGAGAATCGAGGGGGCGAGTCCATTGTGCGCTGCTCGTCGGAAGACGGTGGGCGGCATTATTGTGAGGCGGACACGCGCGGGGATGTGGACCTGATCCGGCAGCACAGCGAAGCACCTTGCGACGAAGGTGTCTCGTGGGGTTTCGATCGGCGCGGAATCTGGGTGGACCATGGATGCCGGGCGGAGTTTGTGGCGCAGCCGAACGAACGGCCGGAGCATCCGGAAGGTCCTGGTGGGCCGGCGCAATCGCTTTACTGTGCTTCCGATGACGGCAGGAGAAATTACTGCCAGGCGGATGCGCGGGGCGGAGTGCAACTGGTGAAGCAACGGAGCGGTGCGGCTTGCCAGGAGGGCTATTCGTGGGGAGCCGACGAGCATGGGATTTGGGTGGACCACGGATGCCGGGCGGATTTTGTGGCAACCGGGCGCGGCGAAGGACACGGTGACGAACACCGGCATGCGCGGGCGTGCAATCGTTCGATTGGACAGGAGCGGGCGGACGAACTGGAGCAGCAATGCAGGAAGGTTGCGCCGGGGAACCGAGCAGCGTGCGACGACAAGAACTCATGCCGGGTGATCACGGATGAGATCCGGCGTGGGTGCCAGTTGCTGGGGCGGGATGGGCCGCGGTTCTGCGAAGATTACCGGTAACAACGCGGAAAAATGTCGGCGCGCCGACACTGAAAGTAATACTTGAAGGTTTTTGAGTGCGGAGGCGGAGCCTTCGCTTTTGCGAACTAAACATGGCTCCAATTTTGAGATTGCGATGATGTTCGCTTCCGTAAAAGCGAGAGCTTCGCTCTCGCACTCAAAAGGAGCTAGGCACGGTACACTGGCGGAATGATTCCGCTGAAGGATATCAATCCGACCAGGAACTTCCCTTTCGTCAATGTGATGTTGATATCGGCGAACGTGCTGGTGTTTTTGTACCAGATCACACTGTCGCCGCATGCGGCTAAGGCGTTTGTTCTGGCGAACGCGACGATACCTGCACGGTTGCCGGCGTTTCTGGCGGGGCATGCGCCCGCCAGCTTGGCGCTGTTTCCCTTGTTCAGCAGCATGTTTCTGCATGGCGAGTTGATGCACCTGCTGGGGAACATGCTGTTCCTTTATATCTTTGGAGACAATGTGGAGGATTCGTTCGGGCATATCGGGTATTTGTTCTTTTATCTCTTGTGCGGGGTCGGATCGGGACTGATTCACGTGATGTTTAATTGGGGTTCGAGTGTTCCGGCGCTGGGGGCGAGCGGGGCGATCAGCGGGGTGATGGGGGCGTACGCGGTGATGTTCCCGAGCCACCGGATACTGACGTTCTTTTTTATCTTTCTGATACCGGTGCCGGCCATTTTGATTTTGGGATATTGGTTTGCGCTGCAGTTTGTGGCTGGGATAAACGGACTGGGGATGGCGACAGCGGGGGGAGTGGCTTGGTGGGCGCATATCGGGGGATTTTTGATGGGTGTGGTGATTGCGTGGGCAGCGAAGAAGAGATGAAGAAGAACAGGGCAAGATTTCACACAGAGGACGCAGAGACAGAACACAGAGGACACAGAGAAGAGCTGATTCAAGTATTACTTGAAGGTTGGCCAATCTGAAGTTTGGCCACTACAGGTGTTTGGCGATGTGGTTGGCTAGGTAGTCGGAGACTTCGTTAGTGGTTTTGGAGCCTCCGAGGTCGGGGGTGGTGATGTTGTCGTTGAGGGCGGATTTTACGGATTGTTTTAGGGCATGAGCTTCGTCGTTCCAGCCTAGAAATTCCATTAACAAGCCAGCGGTTAGAACGGAGCCGAACGGATTGGCAATTCCCTTTCCGGCGATGTTGGGGGCGGAGCCGTGGACCGGCTCGAAGAGCGAGGTGCGGCCGGGATGGATGTTGGCGGAGGGAGCGAGGCCGAGTCCGCCGGCGAGTTGGGCGGCGAGGTCGCTGATGATGTCGCCGAAGAGATTGTTGGTGACGATGACGTCGAACTGGCGGGGGTCGCGGACGAGTTCCATGGCGAGGGTGTCGATAAAGAGGTGGCGGGATTCGACTTCGGGATATTCGGCGCGGACGGATTTGAAGACGCGCTGCCAGAGGTCGCCGGCGTAGGTCATGGCGTTGGATTTGTCGGACATGCAAAGCCGTTTGAGCTTGTGGGATTGGGCGTACTGGAAAGCGTGGCGGATGATGCGCTCGACGCCTTTGCGGGAGTTGACGTCTTCCTGAGTGGCGATTTCTTCGGGTGTGTCCTTTTTGAAGAAGCCGCCCATGCCGACGTAGAGGCCTTCGGTGTTTTCGCGGAAGACGATAAGGCGTATGTCGTTGGTGGTGATATCGCGGAGCGGGGTGTAGCGCGGGTGGAGGAGTTCGGTGGGGCGGGCATTAACGAAGAGGTCGAGCTTGAAGCGGAGGCCGAGGAGAATGTCAGCGGCGTGCTGGTTGGAGGGGACGCGGGGATCGCCGAGCGCGCCGAAGAGGATGGCGTCGAATTCATCGCGGAGCATTTCGACCGCGCCGGGAGGAAGGGTGATGTTTTCGCGGAGGAATTTGTCGGCGCCCCAGTCGAAGTGGACGAATTCGAGGGGTCGACGGTGCTTTTCTGCGGCCGCCTGGATGCATTTCACGGCAACGGGCGTGACTTCCTTGCCGATGCCGTCGCCGGGGATGACGGCGATACGGGCGTTCGGACCGCCGTTGCGGAGGGGAATGTTGGGCACGTTTTTCTGCTCCGTGTGACTGTGGATGAAGTTTACGTTAGCACAGGTGGCGGGGCGTAATCAGTAATCGGTAAGAAACGAACAGATAGCAGGGACCAGATAACGGGGAGCAAAACGCCGCGGTGCCCGATGGCGCGGGGCGATATAGAATATCCGGCATGATTACTGACACCGAGAAAATATTTTTTAGGACGTGGCAGGGGTATGCGGAGGCGTTTCCTTCGAGCAAGCGGGTTACGCATACGGAGATGGAGATTGCGTTGGCGGGGATCGCGGTGCCGCTGTTTAACCTGGCGTTTCCGAAAAGCAGAACCGCGATGAGCGGCGCGGAGTTCGAGCGCTTGCTTGGGGAGTTCGGGAAAATTCTGAAGACGAGAGGCGTGCCAGGACTTGTGTTTTTGCGGACCGGGCAGGTGGAGAAGAACTCTGGAATCGCGGAGATGTTCCGCATGCCGGGGATGGTGGCGGAGGAATTGTTGCCGCCGAAACGCGCGCTAGGGGAATTTGTGATTCGAGAAGTTGCGGGAGAGGCGATGGCGGAGGAGATTGCGCGGCTGAATGTGGTGTGTCACGAGATGGAACTGAAGGATGTGGCCGAGTTGACCTGCTCGGAATTGTGGGGAGGGCCGAATCACGGTTACTTGCTTTACGAGGATGGCGCGGCGGTGGCGGGAGGTTCGGCTTCGTTTGTGGAGGGAGTTTCGTATATCGGGTGGATGGCGACGCTGCCGGAGTATCGCGGGCGCGGGTATGCGGAGGCGCTGCTGCGGCACATGGATGCGTTTATGCGGCAGCGATATGGCGTGAAGGAAACAGTTTTGCACGCGACGGAGATGGGAAGGCCGGTGTACGAGCGGCTGGGGTTTCGGGCAGTGGATGAGTTTGCGGCGTATTTGTGCGCACCCGGGGAATAGAACCAGGGGAGATGGAGTTGAGTACGGGCAGGGGCATGCAAATTGAGATTTGCGGCTGGAGGGATGACGATGAAAAAGTTTTTGAAAGCGATAGCAGTGATGGGTCTGGTGATGGTGTGTGTTAGCTTGCGGATTGCGTCGCAGGGGACGCCGGTGGAAGGAACCGTGGAAGCTACGGGGAAATTGGTGAAGGTGATGGCGGTGGGAGCGGAGACGACTGGATGGGCGATTGAGTTTGACAAGGAAGTCAGTTTTGGCGGGAATGGAGTGCATTCGATTGAGGTCGAAGGCGACGCGAAGAAATTTGGGAAGCTGGAGAACAAGAAGGTGACGGTGAAGGGGAACATTGTTCACCGATCGGGAACGGAGCGGAAAGACCGGATGGTGTTTGTGGTGCAGAAGATCAAGGAGTGGAAGACACCTGCGGGGGAGAGGCCGAGCAACTATTGAGGCCCGTGAGGGAGTGGATTGACTCCGGAGGAGGAGTTGAATAGGCTCACGACACCTGAGGAGGAAACTATGAGAAAGATCGGAATGTTGGGGATGCTGGCGGCGGTGGTGATGTTGTGCGTTGGTGTGTGGACGGCGGCGCAGGATAAGCCGGAGGTTGTGGAAGTAACGGGGATTCTTGTGAAGGTGTCGGGGGTTGGGGCGGACACGACAGGATGGGAGCTGCATTTTCCGAATGCGATGGATATCGGCGGGAAGATGACGAAGGCCGTGGAAGTGGATGGAGATCCGCACAAATTTCAGAAGCTGGAGAATTTGCGGATCACGGTGAAGGGGTATCTGATGCGGCCGTCGGAGAACCGGATTGTGATTAAGGTGCAGAAGATTAAAGAGGGTGTGTAGTGAGTGGTGAAGCGGCCGGCGAAGCTAGCTAAATAGTTTTTCGGCAAGTTGGTCGCGGGTGAGTTCAAGATAACCAGCGACGTCAGAGAGAATTTGAGAGAGAGTGCCTACCTTGAGAGGCGCATGCGCCGGGATTGTGATGTGGTGCTGAGTTCCCTTGAAACCGGAAGACAGGCGCATGTGGCTGCCTGATTGGCGGGTGACTTCATAACCGAAGCGTTTCAGGGCGCGAGCGAGTTCGTCGCCGCTGAGGTCGCGCGGGAGTTTCACGCAGAGATGACCTCGTCTTTAACGAGGTGAAGACGGATGACGGAGGGTTTTTCGTTTCCCGTGAAGTGGCAACTAACTGCGTCACGCACCATCGCCTTGAGTTCTTCGAGCGTTTCTGCTTGAGAAAAAATCGAATGCCCGAGAGCGCGGGCTTCGTAGCCGCCTTCAGGAGATTCTTGCACAGCGAAGATAATTTCCGTTTTAGACATTGTAATGCTCTCTATTCATTCTATGCCGAATCGGCGTGAAGTCGAGGGAGGAAGTTTCTCTAGTTGTGATGCCGGGCGACGCGAAGAACAGCAGCCGCCCGGAGAGAATCGGACGAACGCGGAGAAGAGAAACCCAAGAAGGCCGGGCAAGCCCGGCCCCTACAAAAGCCGGAATTAGGAGGAGCGAGCGGATTCGGTTAGGAAGAGGCCGCAGAGGGCCAGAGCGGCGCCGGCGAGTTCGGACCAGGAGCCGCGTTCGCCCAGGAAAAGAATGCCGAGGATGGTGGCGGAGACTGGGAGTAGATAGGAGAAGGCGCTGAGTTGAGAGGCGTCGAGGTAGCGGAGTAGCCAGAAGTAGAAGAGGTAGGCGAGGGTGGAACTGAAGATGGCACTGAAGGCGAGGCAGGCCCAGGCGACCCACGGAATGGATTGCCAATTGGCGAGCGGGCCGAGGGCTGCGGCGCGGTTGATGGCGATGGGGAGAACGAGCAGGCCGCCGAAGAGGTAGTTCCAGGTGGTCATGGTGAGGGCGTCGTAGTTCCCTGCTACGCGCTTTCCGAGGACGACGTAGAGGGCGAAGGCGAGCGAGCCGCAGAGGGTGATGAGGTCGCCGTGAATGGTGGGCGAGTGGCGGGAGACGCCGCCAGACGCGGAGGCGAGGATGGCGACTCCGATGAATGAGACGGCCATGCCTAGGGCTTTGCCTAACGTGAGTTTTTCGAGGCGGAAGAGTACTGCGAGGATTAGGGCGTAGATGGGGCCCATTCCGAGGATTAGCGAGGAGTGGGCGACGCTGGTGTAACGAAGACCTACCGTGAAGCACATCTGATTTAAACCGATACAGAAAAAACCGAGATAGGCGAAGGTGAAGAGGTCGCGGAGCGTGCGCGGCTGTTTGTGCGCTTTTAGGTCGGCTGAGAAGGCGCGGAGGCGCGCGGCGATGGGGTAGATGACGAGCATGAAGGCGGACGCGGCGACTACGCGGAAGGAGGCGAGGGTGAGCGGCTCGAAGGAGCGGAGGGCGATTTTGACGGTGAGATAGTTGACGGCCCAGATGGCCATGATGAGGGTGATGCAGGCGACGAGGACGGAGCGCGAGGGACGGTGGCCGTCGGAGGGTTCTATGTGCACGGGCGTGGGCGGAGCGGGGACATTGAGTCGTTGGGATTATACGTGAGTGTGGAGGAATGGATGGAGAGCAGAGTAAAGACAACGCAGAGGCGCTGAGGGCGCAGAGATTCGCAGAGAAGAAGGATTGTGGAACTCTTTACCCCTCCTCCTAATTCTAATTGCGTTTCGTGTTCCCATAGCGATAGCCGGCGCAAACGTCGCCTTCGCCCGGACTAGTCAGCGCCTGCAAATCTCGGATACGTCCTTCTGTCAGCTTAGTTTTCAATGTTGCGTAGCACATCGGATAAACGGAGCCGTACTCCGCAATAATTTTCTCGACAGGGAGACCCGGATACAACGCAGCGAGCTGTGCATCCCGATAATTTTCCCACGCCTTTTGCTCCGGACTGTCTTTGCTGATGCCAAGGTCTTTCAGAACTTTTTCGAGTCTTGCCTCTGCTCTGTGTAGATCTTTTCCAGCGCATTCATTCATATCGGATTGCGATAGATTTGGATTGCTTTTGCATGGGTCGGGATTCTGGTGACGATTCTTCGCAACAACTGGAATGGATAAGACGAGCAGACCAACCGTAAGCTAGACAAATCGATGAAGACTGATTTTCACAAGAACCTCCGCGTGATCGGGCATAGCGGAGTGTAGCAAAGTAAATTTTACAAAAGCTGCTTGCGAAAACATTCTCATTCAAAAACTACGTGAGGTGGAGTTTGCGGGTGGTTATGGTGTCGATGCGTTTTAGGTTGGGGAGGAAGCCTATGCCGGGGGTTGTGGGGACGGTGATGGTGCCTTGCGGGGTGACGGTTACTTCGGGGGTGATGATGTCTTTTTCCCAGTAGCGGGCGCTGGCGGAGACGTCGCCGGGGAGGGAGAAGTTTTGTTGGGTGGACATGGCGATGTTGTGTGCGCGGCCTACTCCGGATTCGAGCATGCCGCCGCACCAGACGGGAATGGAATTTTTGGCGCAGAGATCGTGGATGCGTTTTGCCTGGAGGTGGCCGCCGACGCGGCCCAGCTTGATGTTGATGATTTTGCAGGCGCCGAGGGAGATGGCGGCTTCGGCTTGTTCGTAGGTGTGGATGCATTCGTCGAGGCAGATGGGGGTTTGCAGATTTTTCTGGATGGCGACGTGGCCGAAGAGGTCGTCCCAGCCGAGAGGCTGCTCGATCATCATTAGATAGAAGGCGTCCAGTTGCTGGAGGAGTTCGAGATCTTCGGCTCGGTAGGCGGAGTTGGCGTCCACCGAGAGCTTGATGCGCGGGTAGAGATTGCGAATGTGCTGGACGGGGACGAGGTCTTTGCCCGGCTTGATTTTTAATTTGATGCGCTGGTAGCCGGCGTCGAGTTCTTTTTTTACTGCGGCGGTGAGTTCTTCGACTGTTTCCTTGATGCCGATGGAGACGCCGCAGGGAATTTCTTCGCGGGTGCCACCGAGTAATTTCCAGAGCGGAAGATTTTTCAGTTTGGCTTCGGCGTCCCACGCGGCGGTTTCGAGCGTGGCCTTGGCCATGGTGTGACCGCGGACATGTTCGAGGAGCGGCCAGACGTCGGCTGAGGAGTTGATGTGCTTCCCTTTCAGCATGGGCCAGAGATAGCGGGTGAGGATGTGCCAGCAGGTTTCGGTGTCTTCGGGAGAGTAGAAGGGATTTTCGCCGGCGGTGCATTCGCCCCATCCGGTGGCGTTGTCAAGATTTAATTCGGCCAAGAGGATGCGGCGTTCGGTGACGCGATCCATAGAGGTTTCGAAGGGGGCGAGGAGTTTGAGGTGGATTTCGCGGAGAGTGAGCGAGCGAATTTGCATTAGGGAATCATTATGACGCAGACGAGTGGGGGACGGGGTGGGAATTTTTGGGGAGAACGGATGGCCGCGATCAGATAGCAGAAGACGAAGAGAAGAGGAAGGAACGGAAAGTTGGTGACGTCTGATCGTAAGAGCCCACCCTTACAAACCAAGGGTGGGGCACCCTCAAGGTCATTTGTGTGGTGGCTTGATTAGGGGACTAAAAGTCGGACCAGGGTTGGAGGAGGTAGTCGGCGCCAGTGGAGGTGAAGCGGAGGGAGGTGGCGGCGTATTTCTTGGAGAGCCAGTGTTGGAATTCGGAGCGAATCTTGGATTGGACGGAGGCGGTTTCGGATTCGAATTTGGATTCGGGGACGTCGAGCTTAGGGACGTGGATGACGGCGGGGGCTTCGGTGGGATCGGGGGCGAGGCCGTTGATGGCGGCGATTACGCGCTTGGAGTCGAGGTGCCATTCGGCGAGGAGGCGGTCGGTGGGGAGATTGCGGTGGAGGGGACTGGTAGTAACGCCGTAGAAGTCGGGGATGTAGGTGCGGACGAAGGCGCCGAGACGATTGAGGTTGAAGTGGGCGTTGCGGGTTTCGAGCGGGTCGAAGGTCCATTCGATCAGGCGAATGTCGCGGGAGAGGGCCTCTTCGCGCTGGAAGAGTTTGAGGGCGCGGCCGATTTTACGGTCACGGTATTCGGGGAGGACGCCGGTCATGTGGGAGTGGAGATACGGAATTTTTTCGCGAATGCCGACGAGGGCCATGGTGAAGCCGACCATGATGGGGCCGTCGAAGGCGCCGAGGACCTGGCCGCCGGTTTGGTTGGCGACGACGAAGGTGGTGTAGGGTTCGGTTTCTAAATCGGACTCACCCCAGACTTGTTTTTGGATTTCGACGCAGCGGTGGAAGTCGGGGAGGGTGGTGCATTTTTTGATTTGAATTTGGGAG
>Ga0210403_10000312_pt1 | contig 53040 bp, 49 predicted proteins | sample IncBWC19MmetaG_FD_150863 | JGI IMG/M metagenome (GOLD analysis project Ga0210403, IMG submission 150863) | Forest soil microbial communities from Barre Woods Harvard Forest LTER site, Petersham, Massachusetts, United States - Inc-BW-C-19-M | ecosystem: Environmental > Terrestrial > Soil >...
GCAGCGCGCGCAGAATTTTTTCCACCGGCAACTGCACGCCGATCACGCCCGTCGAGCAAACAAAAACCTCCTGCGTCGGGAGACCCAGGCGCCGCGCCGTTTCTTCCACCGTGCGCTGCGAAGCGGCATCGCCCTGCGCGCCCGTCGCGCAATTGGCGTTACCGGCGTTTACGACTACGGCGCGCATGCGCCCTTTCGAGAGTTGCAAATGTTTCTTCGAGAGTATGACCGGGGCGGCCACCACCAGATTTTGCGTGAAGACCGCGGCCGCGGACGCCGGAACATCGCTCGAGAAAAGTCCCAGGTCGAGCGCCCCGGTTTTCTTCAAGCCGCAGGCCGTAGCCGCGAAGCGGAATCCGCGCGGCAAGGACGCTTCTGGCAGAGCTGGGCTAATATTCATCGATGTGCTGTTGCCGTTCGAAAAGGCAGCATTCGTTGCCCCGGCGCGGTGTTCAACGAAGCAACCTCCGGTCTCCCGCGGAAGATGCGGGAGTCTTCAAATGTTTTGCAGTCTGCGAGCTCATGGCTTTGCTCCTTTTTTCCTGGCTTTTTTGTTGAGGCGTTCTTCCAAATCGGTGATCGCCGCGCGGACACTCTCAGGCGCGGTGCCGCCGCGAACTTTTTTCGACGCCAGCGCCGCGTCAAGACTCAGGCTGCCGGCAAAGTCCGCTTCAAACGCCGGCGATATTTTCTGGAGCGTTTTGAGCGGCAGCGTCGTCCACGCCACGTTTTGTTTTTCGGCTTCGCGCAAAACGTTGCCGATGATGTCGTGCGCCTGGCGGAAAGGAACTCCTTTGTGCACCAGGTAATCCGCGGCTTCCGTGGCCAGCAACGCCGGATTGGCCGCCGCCGCAGCCAATCGGCCCGCATTGAACTTGGTGGAAGCGATGGCGCCCGCGGCGACTGCCACCATGTCCGCAACCTGATCGTGTGCGGCGAAAAGCGCTTCTTTGTCTTCCTGCAAATCGCGCTGATAGCTCGTCGGCAAGCCCTTCAACGTCGTGAGCAAGCCGAGCAGTGCGCCGTTGATGCGGCCGGTTTTTCCGCGGATCAGTTCCCAGGCGTCGGGATTTTTTTTCTGCGGCATCAGGCTGCTGCCCGTGGAATATTCGTCGGGAAGAATCACGTAGGAGAATTCCTGTGATGCGAAGAGCACGAAATCTTCTGCCAGCCGCGAAAGATGCGTGGCAATTCCGGTGAGCGCATAAAGATAATCGAGCGCAAAATCGCGGTCACTCACGGCGTCCAGGCTGTTTCCGGTGATGCGCGAAAAGCCGAGCTCCTGCGCAATCGCATTTCGATCGATGGCGAAGGAATTGCCCGCGAGCGCGCCGGAACCCATCGGACAAGCGTCCGCGCTCGCCGCAGCGTGTTGCAGCCGCGTGATGTCGCGCGCGAAGGCCTCCGCGTGCGCCAGCAGAAAATGCGAAAGCAGGATCGGCTGGGCATGCTGCATGTGCGTCATGCCCGCCATAGGCACATTGCGATTGGCTTTCGCCTGCAAGAGGAACGCGTTCAGCAAAGCCTCGAGCCTGCGCTGTATTTCCGCTGCCGCATCAATGACGAAAAGACGGAAATCGGTAGCCACCAGTTCGTTGCGACTGCGGCCGGTGTGCAATTTCCAGCCGAGGGGGCCGAGTTCTTCAACGAGTGCTTTTTCGACGAAGTGGTGCACGTCTTCCGCATCCGCGCCGGCTGTTTCGAGCCACGCGGCGTCGGTTTTGGCCCGCTCGGCAATTTTGTCGAGCGCCGCCAGCGTTTGCTTCACTTCCGCGGCCGTGAAGATGCCAATCGGTTCGAGCGCTTTGGCCCACGCGCGATCCACCACAATCTCGTAAGGCAGAAGCCGCCGGTCAAACGCAAAGGAACGCTGGAACGCGTCGAAGTGTTCGTTCGGCGCGCGCTCGAAGCGTCCGCCCCACAGCCGGTCGTCTTTGCGTTCCGTCATTCGTCACCCGTAGGACAGGCATTCCTGCCGGTCCTGCTTGCGTCGTGCATCACCAAAGAATGGACAGACAAAATATCTGTCCTATTTATTTGCTCTCGGCTTTCGCTTTGGGCCGGACCGTGACGGGCAACGCAAACAAATTGATGAAGCCCTCGGCGTCCTTGGGGTTGTAGCGGCCCATGGTGAAGCTGGCCAAGTCCGCGCGGTAAAGCGAGAAAGGAGAAACTCGTTTCGTGACGTTGAGCGTGCCCTTCCACAACTGGAGGCCGACGGCGCCGGTGACGCGCTGCTGTGCGACGTTGAAGAATCCGTCGAGCGCTTCGCGCAGCGGAGCAAACCACAGGCCGTAGTAAACAAGTTCGGCGTAGCGCAGCGAAAGTGCTTGCTGGAAATGCGCGGTCTCGCGATCAATGGTCAGGCGCTCCAGCTCCTGATGCGCTTTCACGAGCAGCGTGCCGCCGGGAGTTTCGTACGCGCCGCGCGATTTCATTCCGACGAGGCGGTTTTCAACGAGGTCGGTGCGCCCGATGCCGTGCTTCGCAGCGATTTCGTTCAGTTGGCCGAGAAGATCGACCGGCCCAAGTTTTGTGCCGTTCACGGAAACAGGGGTGCCTGATTCGAAGCCGATCTCGACCTCTTCCGCTTTGTCCGGGGCCTTTTCCGGAGAGACGACCCATTGCCACATGGCTTCGTTCGGCGCGTTCGCGGGATCTTCGAGTTCGCCGCCTTCGTGGCTGAGGTGCCAGATGTTGCGGTCGCGGCTGTAAATGTTTTTCTTGCTCTGCTCGACGGGCACACTGTGCTTTTGCGCGTAGGCGATGGCGTCTTCGCGCGAATCAATATCCCACTCGCGCCAGGGAGCGATGATTTGGATGTTGGGTGCAATCGCTTTGTACGCCAGTTCGAATCGGACTTGATCGTTGCCTTTGCCGGTGCAGCCGTGGGAAAGGCCGTCGGCCCCAAGCTTTAATGCGATTTCCGCCTGGCGCTTGGCGATCACCGGGCGCGCCATCGAGGTGCCGAGCAAGTAGGTGTGCTCGTAAACGGCGCCGGCGCGCAGCGTCGGCCAGATGTAATCGCGCACGAATTCTTCGCGCAGGTCTTCCACGTGCGCGGAAGTGGCGCCAGTGGCGAGCGCTTTCTTGCGCGCGGCTTCCAGGTCTTCCTGCTGGCCGACGTCGCCGATTACGGCAATGACTTCGCAGCCATAATTTTCCTTGAGCCAGGGAATGATGATCGAAGTGTCCAGGCCGCCGGAATAGGCGAGTACAACTTTTTTTGGCTTATTCAATTGCTTGTTCACAATTCCTCTCTTGCGTCTTGGTGTTGCCAGGCTCGGGCGCAGCGATGCTGCGCCCCTGTAAAGAAAAATCGGCGCGATGCAATGAAACGTTTCACCAGGCTAGAACAAAGTATGCAGGATCGCTTTCTGCACGTACATGCGGTTTTCGGATTGATCGAGGACCACCGATTGCGCGCCGTCCAGCACTTCGGGTGTGACTTCCAGTCCGCGGTGCGCCGGGAGGCAGTGCATAAACACGGCGTCCGGCGCGGCCAGCGACATCAATTCCGCATTCACCTGATAGGGCTGAAACACGGCGTTTCGAATTTCGCCCTCTTCTTCGAAACCCATGCTGGTCCAGGAGTCGGTGTAAACCGCGAGCGCGCCGCTGACGGCTTCACGCGGATCGGTCATGAGTTCGATTTTCGCGCGCGTCTCGCGCGCCACGCGCTTGCCGTCGGCAACCACTTCGGGAGCCGGCGCGTAATCCGGCGGCGTGGCGATGCGCAAGTGAACGCCGAGGCGGGCTGCGAGATAAATCAGCGAGTGGCAGACGTTGTTGCCGTCACCGACGTAGGCCAGTTTGAAACTGCGCAATGCGCCGAATCGTTCTTCGAGCGTGAAGAAATCGGCAAGCGCCTGGCACGGATGAAACTTGTCGGAAAGCGCGTTGATCACGGGAATATCGGCGTTCGCGGCCATTTCTTCGAGGACGCGCTGTCGGTACACGCGCGCGACGATGCCGTGCACCCAGCGCTCGAGATTGCGCGCGACGTCGGCGATGGACTCGCGCGCGCCGAGCGACGCGGAGGCCTGCGTGTGATCGAGAAAAACCACAGAGCCGCCCATGCTCTGTATGCCGACATCGAAGGTGACGCGCGTGCGCAGCGACGGTTTTTCAAAAATCAGCGCGATGAATTTGCCGTGCAGCGTGGAAGCGTACCGCACGGGGCGGGCCTTGATATCCGCGGAGAGATGGAGGAGTTCGCGCGTGTGCGCGGGGCTCCACTCCGCTCCGGTGAGGAGATCGGTCGACAAGGAAATAGGCGCAACGAGAGAAGTTGTAGTCATTTTTCACCTTGCCGCGGCATGCGCGGCGCGCTCCGGATTCGCGGACTTTCCGGAATCCGAGGCGGAAAGCTGGCGTGGGGTAGTTGCAAGAACGAGTCCGAACAGACGAAGGAATTCGCGCACCTGCGAACGCGTGATGATAAAGGGCGGAAGCAGCCGCAGCGTAACGTCGTGCGTGCAATTGATGAGCAGGCCGCGCTGCATGGCTTCGGCGACGAAGGGCGTGCCATCAATGGAAAGCTCGACGCCGATCATTAATCCTTCGGCGCGAATTTCGCGGATGAAATCGAATTTGGCGGCAAGCTTCGCGAGGCCTTCGCGCAGCTCGGCACCGCGCAAGCGCACATTTTCGAGAAGTTCTTCATCCTCGACGATGTTGAGGAATTCGAGCGCAACGGCGCACGCCAGCGGACCACCGCCGAAGGTGGTGCCGTGAAGCCCAGGAGAAACACGGGACGCGACGGCTTCCGTCGTGAGGATAGCGCCCAGAGGAAGTCCGGCCGCAAGCGGCTTGGCAATGAGGACGATGTCCGGCTGGGAGGAAAATCTCTGGTAGCTGAAATAGCGTCCGGTACGGCCGAGTCCGCATTGAATCTCGTCGGCGACGAGGAGAGCGCCGTGCTGCGTTGCCAGGGAGCGAGCGCGATTCCAAAACGCTTCGCTGGCGGGATAAATTCCGCCTTCGCCCTGGACCGTTTCGAGGAAGATAGCGCAGACGGTATCGTCAAATTTTGCTTCGAGATCGGCGACGTCGTTGAAATGGACAAATTCCACGCCGGGAACGACCGGAGCAAAGGGCAAGCGGTATTTTTCCGTGGCCGTAACGCTGATCGCGCCAAACGTGCGGCCATGAAACGAATTTTCCATGGCCAGAAAACGGTGCTTCTTCGCGGCGGTTCCCACGGCCTCGTCCGGTTTGCGCCCTACGAGCCGGGAGAGTTTCATTGCGCCGTCAATCGCCTCGGTGCCGCTGTTGGCGAAGAAAACGCGATCGAGGCCGGACCATGCGGCGAGTCTCCCCGCGAGCGGCCCCTGAAACGCGTTGTGATAGAGATTCGAAAGATGGATGGCACGCGCGGCTTCGCGTCGAATCACCCTTACGATTCGCGGATGCGCGTGGCCCAGCGCATTCACGGCGATGCCGCCAAGAAAATCGAGATATTTCTTGCCGGTTGAGTCGTAGACGTACGCGCCGTGCCCGTGCGTCATGAGCACGGGCTGGCGTTTGTACGTCGGCAGAAGGAACTGCTCGGCATCGAGCAGGCGCGCGTCCGATTTGGCGGTCCGGACAGCGGAACGTTTCGGCTTGCCGGCCGGGCGCACTACGGATTTCTTTTTTGACGAAGCGCGCATCATGCCGCCGAAAGGGCCGCGTGCGCGGCAGAAAGCGGTTCGCGCAGGACGCGCGTGCCGGGAACAGAAGCCACGCCGGCATCCGACGTTTCCGCAGCGTGCGAAGCAAGCAACAGCGCGTCAGGGGACGTGCCGCCAACGATGCGCACTTCGCGCACGCCGCCTTCGATGGCGCGCTTGGCGGCTTCCAGCTTCAGGACCATACCGCCGGAAACGACGCGGGACTGCACGAGCCGTTCGATCTCTTCACAAGCGACCGCAGAAAGAACTCTTTCGCCATCGAGAACGCCCGCGACATCCGTGAGATAGATCAGTTGGTCGGCGTTGAGATATTCCGCGCACGCCGCAGCCATATGATCGGCATTGATGTTGTACAGCTCGTTGTCCGGCCCAAGCCCGAGGCAGGGCGCGACAGGGAGCAGTCTTTCGCGCCAGAGGGACTCGATAAATTGTGAATTCAATCCGGTGAGATAACCGACAAAGCCCAGGCTGCCTTCGACTTCGTTGTGGACCATGGGCTCGGCGCTGAAGCAGTGAGAATCGGCTGCGGAAATTCCGATGGCGGGCTGTCCTTCCGCGGAGATCGCGGCGACGAGTTTTTTGTTGAGCAGACCGGCAAAGACCATAACAGCTACGTCGCGCGTCTCGCGGTCAGTGACGCGCAAACCGGCGACAAACTTGCTTTCGATGGCCATGCGCTGCAGCGTGGCGGTGAAGAGACGGCCGCCGCCATGCACGATGAGAATCTCGTGGCCCTCCTGAGCGAGCGCCGCCACTTGCCGCGCCAGAGCGCGGACGGTGGCGTCGTCTTCGAGCAATGCACCTGCGAACTTGATGACTTTTCTCATTGAAGTGATATGTGCTCCTCAATTCCCAGCATGTGATTGAAATTCTGCACGGCCTGCCCGGCGGCGCCCTTTCCAAGATTGTCCAGGCAGGAAACGATGACCAGGCGGCGTCCGGATTTGTCCAGAGCAAAACCGATGTCGCAGAAATTGGTATGGGCGACGTGCTGCAGTTCGGGCAGCGTGCCGGCGGGCCAGATGCGAACCATTTTGCGTCCCGCGTAAAACGTGCGGTAGAGAGCTTCGATGTCTTGAGCGAATTGCGGCTGTTCGAGCGTGACGTAGATTGTGGAAAGAATGCCGCGGGCGAGCGGCAAAAGATGCGTTGAGAAAACGACCTGGTCTTCGCTGAGGCCAGTGTGCTCGAGAATTTCCGGTGTGTGGCGATGCGTGAAGAGGTTGTAAGCCTTGAAGTTTTCGTCCACCTCCACGAAGTGGAGATCGCGGCGAGGATCTTTGCCAGCGCCGGTGGCGCCGGATTTGCAGTCGCAGACGACACTGGTGTTCGCCGCGATCCATCCTTCTTCCGTAAGCGGCCGCAAGGCCAGGATCACACTGGTGGCATAGCAGCCGGGATTGGCGACCAAGCGCGCCTTGGCAATTTCATTCGAATAGATTTCCGGAACGCCGTAGACGGCTTCGCTGAGCCAATTTGCATGCGGGGCGGGAAGTTTGTACCAGGACGTGAACGTGTCCGCGGAGCGGAAGCGAAACGCGCCGCTCAAATCCACGACGCGGAGGCCTGCCTCGAGCAAGGCGGGCGCAATTCCCGCCGAAACTTCATGCGGCGTGGCGAGAAACGCGGTGCCTGCGCGGCTGGAAGCGATGGCGTCCACAGAAAGAGGGCGAAGCGGAGCTTCGCCCCAGCCGCGGAAATGAGGAAAGAGCTCTGCGAGACATTTCGCGCCATTGGGTTCACGGACGTAGAAGACCGGAGGCGGGAGCTCGGGGTGGCGCAGAAGAATGCGCGCCAGCTCAAGGCCGGTGTAACCGGTCACACCTACGACGGCGACGCTGCGAGAGTCTCTCATTTCACCAGGTCTTCGATCTTTTTGCGGAGGGAGAGGCAGGTTTTTTTGCTGGGCGTGATGATGAGGACGGTGTCGTCGCCAGCGATGGTGCCGGCGATTTCCGGGAACTTGGCGCCGTCGACGGCGGCGGCGAGAGGCTGCGCACCGCTCGGAGGAGTTTTCAGAACGAGCAGATTTTCCGCCGGGCGGATGTCGAGAAGAAATTCGCCGAGCGCGCGCGCCAAGGGAGGCAACGGCGCGGACTCTTCCGGCAGCGCGGCGGCAGTCTTGTAGCCGTCGTGAGTCTTGACGAGGCGGAGTTCCTGCAAGTCGCGGGAAAGGGTGGCCTGGGTGACGCGGAGTTTCTGCGTGGCCAAGCGGCGGCGCAGCTCTTCCTGATTGGCGATGCGCTGGCCGGTGACCAAGCGCAGGATTTGACCGTGACGAAATGTTTTGCCAATGCTCATTGTTTGCCGAATCCGTATGCCTATGTATTTTTATACAGGCAAATGAATACTCATGTCAATTCGTTTTTTGGAGGAGTTTTGCGGGCGCGTGCCGCGGGGGGAGCGAGGCACGAAAGAAACCACCCATGTAAGATTCGCAGCACCCGCCCGGCAAACACTGGATTTTCCGCGCGGGCGATGTAACCTATCGTGCAGCGATACGGACCCCATGGGAACAGGCTGCCAAATTGCGGGCTGCAAGAACGACATGCCGCCGGCGCTCGCCGAGCACCGGTTGTGCGTGCTGCATTACACGCTTTCGCTGGAAACGAGCTGCGCGGAAATGCGGCGCGAAACGGCGCTGGGCAATGCGCCGCAAGAGCGGCAGCGAGAGATCATGAAGTTCATTACCGAGCATGGGGAGCGCCTGGCGCGCGTGGCGACCAGCGGGCTGCACCTGACGGATGACCTGAAAGCGCGGATACTGAGCACATTTTTGACGCTGATGAATCTGCGGGAAAATCTGGACCGGGCGAATATGCGAAGTTCATTTGGGCGCTCGGGGCACCTGCCTCGCTAGATTCGTTGTTGCAGGGTTTTCCCTGGCAAGGGTATCCGTCCTCCGTTTTCCGTTTTTGGTGCGCGGGGTACGTTCAGGTGTCTGGGTTCTTCCAACCGCAGTTGTGAGTCCTGGAATCCCCAGTTTTCAGCTCCAAACAAGAGAAGAGAATTCTGGTGTTGAGGTTTTTCCATCCACGCTGACCGGATTGCCTCAGGATGACGGAGCTCTTTCCCCGGCACGTGATGAAAGCTCGCCTGTCGTAAAGCCCAGACAGGTTATGGAGGTTACCAGGTCAGGCGCCGATGTAGCGGGCGTAGAGGGAGCGCGCGACGGCGGGGTCTTTGGTGCCCTTCAGGATGGCGCGGCCGTCGGCGAAGACGGTCATTTCGTACGCGCTGACACGAAAACGGAGCAGAAAATCATTCTGGCGCACGTCTTCGACGATGGGCGCCAAGCGCGCGCCGAGAGCGCTGAGATTCAGGGAGCGAGTGCGTTCGTGAATCTGGACAGAATCGCGCCCGCACATGGTGATGTGCGGCTGCGCCTCGCCTTCGATATAGGGAAACTCGCGCTTGCCGCAGGCGCGGCACGCCGGATTGCGTTCGACGCGGATGGATTGCAGGTGGCCGCTCCACACATCGCAGGAAAGCAGGCGACCATGAAGGGCTTCGGGGCGGCCAGAGAGAAATTTTAAGGCTTCGGCAACTTCCAGCGAGGCAATCAGATTGACGATGGGTCCGAGCACGCCGATGGTGTCGCAGGTTTCCTCGAGGCCGCCAGCGTTGGCGCCGGTTTCGAGCAGACATGCGAGGCATGCCGTAACCCCGGGCCGAATGGCCATGGTCAGACCGTAGCTGGCGACGGCGGCGGCGTAGATCCACGGCAGCCCTGCGTTCACGGCGAAGTCATTGATGAGGAAGCGTGATTCGAAATTGTCGGTGCCATCGAGAAGCAGATCTACTCCGCCAAGAAGCTCTTGTGCGTTTCCGGAGCGGAGATCGGCGACGATGCCTTCCACGAAGACAGAGGAATTGATGGAGCGCAGCTTGCGCTCGGCTGCGACGGCTTTGGGGAGGGCCTCGAGGGCATCCGCTTCGTCGAAAAGCGTCTGGCGCTGGAGATTGGAAGGCTCCACGAAATCGCGATCGATGATGCGGAGGGAACCGACCCCGGCGCGCACGAGAAGGCTGGCTGCCGCGGCGCCAATCGCGCCGCAGCCGACGATCGCCGCTCGCGAGGCAAGCAGGCGCTGCTGGCCTTCCGGGCCGATCCCGGCGAACAGCATCTGGCGCGAATATTTTTCCTGGAGAGAATTAGTCACAAGCAAGGCGGCCCCGGCAAGTTCAGCGCAAGCGCCTGATAAACTAACATCATAGCCCCAAAGTGCACAGGGCGGGCAACGCCGCTGTGCTACCCTTCGTCTGAGCGATTGGACGCATGAAATTGAGCTGGTTTGATGGGATGCGAGGCATGGCCGCACTCGCGCTCCTGACCGGAGCTGCGCTGACGCACGCCCAAACACAGCAGGATTCGAACTCCACTGGCGTGGCTGCGGAACCCAATGTGGTGGCCATCCGCATCGTGAAGGAAGACGGCCATGTTCTCTCCGAAGGGCCAAGCGGAATCGCGGTGGAGACGGGGAAACCACTGGATCGAGGAAAGGTGGCGGAGACGATACGAGCGCTGTATCGAACGGGAGATTACGCGGACTTGCAAGCGGTCGTGACGCCGGTTCCCGGAGGAATGCGGCTGGATTTCGTCGTGCGAGAGAATCTGTTTTTCAACCAGGTGCGCATGGAGGGGCTGGCGGCTCCTCCGACGGACTCCTCGGCGGCAGCGGCCATGCAGATCGGACTTGGACAGCCGTTCCGGCAGGTTACGGTCACGGAGGCGCTGGAGCGATTGCGGGAAACGCTTCGTGAGGAGGGCTTGTATCAAGCGGAGGTTTCGGCGGAAACGGTGCCGCATCCGGAGACGCACCAAATGGACATTGTTGTCCATGTAAAACCCGGGCCGCGAGCGCGTGTGGGCGTCATTCACCTCAAGAACGAGACGGAATTTCGAGATGCCGAGTTGCTGTCGAAGTTGAAGATAAAAAAAGGCCGGGAGGTCACCACGGCATGGCTGCAGCACGGGACGGACCGCATCCGGAAATTTCTGGTGAAGAGGGGACATTTGAGCGCGCGCGCTTCGATGCATCGCGGCGAATACGATGCCGCGAAGAACACGGTGCCGCTGGACCTGGAGGTGACGGAGGGGCCGCGCGTTCAAGTGACAGTGACGGGCGCGAAATTTTCCGGTGGCGAGCTCAAACGGCTGATACCGATTTACCAGGAAGGCGCGGTAGATGTGGACCTGCTGGAAGAGGGGAAACGGAATCTTCTGGAGCGGCTCGAGCGGCAGGGATATTTTGATGCCAAGGTGGATTACAAGACGGATATCCATGAGGTGAAGCAAAAAGGAAGCATCCGGCAAGGCACGGAAGAAATCATCACGTATGCAGTGCAGCGCGGTGAACGGCACAAGCTCATTGGCATCGAGATCACCGGGAACAGATACTTCGATACGGAATTATTGCGCAGCCGGCTGCAAATCTTCGGCGGCGCATTTGCTTCGCCCGGACGATTCAGCCGGCGGCTGGTCGAATCGGATGCGCAATCGATGCGCATCCTCTATCAGGCAAACGGATTCCTGGATGCCAGGGTCGAGCAGCAGATCGAAGACGACTACAAAGGCAAAGAAGGCGATTTGTACATCCGATTCAAGATCGAGGAAGGAAAGCAGACGCGCGTGGCATCGCTTGAGATCGCGGGCATCCATGCGTTTACCGAAGGAGAGCTTTTGGGTGTCATCGGTTCTTCGCCGGGGCAACCATATTCGGATTTCGGGGTCACCACCGACCGGGACAATATCCTGGCGCTTTATTTCAACGAAGGATTTCCCGAAGCAAGCTTTACGGCAACCGCCGAACGTGTGACGGAGGGGGCAAGCCCCGGCAAAGGCGCATCCGAGGCTCCATCCAGGGAGAAAAACGGAAACGAGAAGAAAGTCGCAAAGGCCGAGGTGGAGCAAGCCCCGCCTGTTCGCCTGGTGTATCGCATTCAGGAAGGCCCGCAGACGCGCGTGCGGCGAGTTCTTCTGAGCGGTTACAAACACACGCGGCCGAGCGTGATCCGACGGGAGATCCACATCAAGGTGAACGAACCGTTACGCGAAGGCGATGTCGTGGAAGCGCAGAGGCGCTTGTACAACCTGGGGGTCTTCAACCGCGTCACGATTGAGCCGCAGAATTCGAGCGGGACAGATCCAGATAAAGATATCGCCGTGCTGGTCGAGGAAGCTAAGCGGTACACGATTTCTTACGGCGGAGGATTTGAAGTTCAGCGGCTGGCCAGCTCCACGAACCCGACGGCCGGACAGGTGCAGGCAGCGCCACGGGGAATTCTGGAGGTCAGCAAGCTGAATCTTACGGGGCGCGCGGATTCGCTGTCGTTCAAACTGCGGGGCAGTACGATTGAAGACCGCGCGCTGCTTGGCTATTCCATCCCGAATACGTTTGGGAATCCGCATTTCAGTTTTCAGGCCACCACGTACACCGAAAAGACGCAGGACATCAATACGTTCACGGCGCGGCGCTACGAGGGTTCGGTGCAGCTGACCGAACAGGTCACGCCGCGAACGACAATTTTATACCGCTATACGTTTCGAAAGGTGCTGGTGTCGGACCTGAATATGCATGTGGAGCAGGAGGAAATTCCCCTGTTCGAACAGCCGACGCTGGTTTCCGGGTTTGGAGTGACGTGGTTCCGCGACACGCGGGACAATCCGGCGGATGCCAGCAAGGGCAGTTTCAACAGCGCCGAATTCGGCGACGCGGATACCGGTTTGGGTTCCAGCGCCAGCTTCATGCGTTTCCTGGTGCAAAATTCAACGTACTATCCGATCAGACGGCGATTTAGTTTTGCACGATCGGTCCGCTTTGGGTTTCTGGTGCCGTACAAGGACACGGTTTCCCTGAGTTTTCCGCCACCCGCCCCAGGGGCGTGCCTTCCGAAACTTCCGGGAACGGTGTCTACCCAGCCGCTCCCGAGCATCATCCCCCTGCCGGAGCGATTCTTTAGCGGAGGGGGCACATCGCTCCGCGGATTTGCGCTCAATCAGGCTGGTCCGCGCGATCCCTGCACCGGATTCCCCGTGGGAGGCCAGGCATTGCTGGTGCTCAACCAGGAAATCCGTTTTCCGATGCGCTTGCCATTTGTGGGAACGTCGCTGGGCGGCGCCATTTTCTATGACGGAGGAAACGTCTACAGCCGGCTGAGCCAGATCACGTTCCGCGCGACGCTGCCGAGTCCCACGTTCGCGCTGCAAAATCCAGCGCTGCCGCCGAGCTCGACGAACCTGCCGATGTGCGTTACAAACTGCACCAACGAGCTCGATTATTTTGCGCACACGGTTGGTTTTGGGGTGCGATACAAGACTCCCGTTGGACCGATCCGCGTGGATCTGGGATATCAGATCAATCGACCGACATTCGTGATTCCCATTCCTTGCCCGGGCAACGCACCCACTTGCGTGACGGGGTCACTCGGCCAGCAAGGCACGCGACTCACCGGGTTTCAAATCTTTTTCAATTTAGGAGCGACGTTCTGATGCGGCGGCTCTTCGTGCTCGTCTTTTTTGGCGCTTTGCTCGCGAACGCCGGCATTCCCGTGGCCGCGCAGGAGGTCGTGGACCGGATGGCCGCTCGCGTGGAAAACGACATCATTCTCTACAGCGATATTCAAACGCTCAGCCGCTATCAACAGCTTGTGGACGGAAAAGCGGAAAGCGATGCGCAGATCCTTGACCGGCTGATTGACCAGTGGATTGTGCGAACAGAAGCGGAAGTGGCGCGGTTCCCCCTGCCGTCGGAGGTGGAGATTCAACGAGGCGTAGAACGCCTGCAAAAATCGTTCGCGTCCGCGGAAGAATACGAAGCCCGAAAAAAACAGAATGGTTTGAGCGATGCTGAGATTCGCGGCATAACGGCTTCGCAGTTGTATCTGAGCGACTATCTTGATTCTCGTTTTCGCCCCGCGGTGCAGATTGATCCAAAGACAATCGAGGATTTTTACCAGAAGTCGGTTGTGCCGCAGGCCAAGGCCCGCGGGCAAGAGCCGCCGCCGCTGGACACCGCACGCGATGACATCCAGGAAGCCCTGGTGCAGCGGGGAATCAATGATGAGGCCGACCGATGGCTCATTGAGAGCCGGGGGCGGCTGCACATCGAAAAACTTATGGACCTGGGGGCGAAATGAAGCGCGAGACGCGCCACCCAATCTGGAACTGGATTATCCACACGCCGTGGGTGCTGACGGTGATCGCGATTTTGTCCGTCATTGTTTTTTTTGGAAGCGGCGCGGGAAATCCACTGCTCAGCCGGTTGATCGTGAGGCGGTTGCAATCCATGACCGGCGGCAAGGTCGAATTCCGCGCATTGTCGGTCCAATGGATGTCCATGCGCGTCACGATCAAGGGGTTAGTGATCCATGGAAAGGAGCTCGCTGGAACGGAGCCTCTTCTTACTGCGAACGAGGTGGAGGCGCGGCTGCGGGTTGATTCGCTTTGGGGCCGCAAGGTTTCGCTGGAGGAGCTCTTCGTCCGGGAACCGCATCTGCACATCCGCGTGGATAAAACGGGAAGCACGAACGTACCCGCGCCGCCAAGGTCCTCGAATAAACCAGTTCGCGACACACTCTTCGCGTTAAACATCCAGCGCCTGCAGATCGAGGACGGCTGGATCCTCTACAACGATGTGATGGCGCCGCTCGTGGTGAAGGGCGGCGAATTGAAACTTACTCTTGATGCCGGAGGCACAGCGGAGCATCCGCTCTACGTGGGCAGTCTCGAGTGGCAATCCGTGCAGTTCACGTCGAAACCCTACCAGCCCCTGCCTGTCAGCCTGTCGGCGAAATTCACGTTTTGGCGCGAGGGGTTCACGCTGGAGCAGGGCATGCTCAACGCCGGGCGCTCGCACCTCGATGCGCAAGCGGAAATGAGCAATTTCGCCAAGCCGCAGTGGAGTTTCCGCTACCGCGGATGGACGGAGCTGCTCGATTTTCGAGAAACCTTGCGCAACCCATTGGTGCCCACGGGGCGGGTGGACTTCCGTGGCGAGGGTCAATTGGCGGACGGCAAGTATAAGGGAAGCGGGACCTACTCCGGTTACAACATCGCCTTGCCCTACACGGAATTTCACACGACTGGGTTGACCAGCCACGGCAGCTACAAGATCGACAACCGTGGCCTTGAAATTCCGGACTTTTTTGCCGGCGCGTTTGGCGGCAGCGTGACCGGGCGCGTGACCCTGCGCTTCGACGGGCTGCAATTCCGCGCGGACACGCACGTGCAAAATACCCGGCTGTCGGGAGTCTTGCCGGCCATCGAGCATCGCGGCTTTCCCATCGACGAACTGCACTGGGATGCGATCATGACGGCGGACACCGTCGAGACCTGGACTGGCGCCTTCGAGCATTTTGAGATTTCCGTTAAGACGGTTTGGAATCCTCCCGAGCAAACCGCGGAACGCCACCAGCCGGTGAGCGCGGCATGGAAGTTCAGTTACCGTTTCGATCCCAACATCCTGGCGATCCAGTCGGGGGAATTTGAAACGCCGTTATCGCACGGCACCATCGACGGAATTCTTGCTCCGCGAAATTCCACGCTGGCGATGCGGCTTGAGACCAGTGCGCTCGAAACCTACAAAGATTTCATAGATGCACTTCGAGGAACCAAGGCAGGATCTGCCGATGCTGCCACACCGATTTCCGGGGACGCGGCGTGGGACGGCAAAATCCTTGGACCATCCGGCCTGCCCACATTCCAGGGCCACCTGCGCGGCGAGCGCGTGCGATACGACGGGATCTTTCTCGACTATCTCGATGGCGATCTGACGTACTCGCCGGTGCAACTGTCCCTCGCGCACGGGCACGCCCGCCGGGGCGACATGGAAACGGATGTCGAGACGACGCTCTCACTGACGGACTGGAGTTTTCTGCCGGAGAATGAGTGGGCCGCGGAAGTCAATTTCGAAAAAATCCCCGTTGAGAACATGCAACAGCTCATCGGCTGGTCGTATCCAGTCAGCGGCAGGTTGACGGGACAATTCCACGGGCGAGGCACGCGGGCGGAACCGACTGTTACGGGACTCTTTGATCTGGCGGATGCCAATGTTTATGGGCTGGTGTTCAATCGCTTGCGTGGGCAGCTGAATCTGCAGCCTGACGAGGTGCGCATCGCCGACGCCGAGCTGCGTTTTTTCCCGCCTGGAAAGGAAAGCGGCCGCGGAGCGGGAATCATCACGGGTTCCGCGGGATATCGCTTCGCGGATCAAACGGTTACGGCCGACCTCGCGGGCGCGGCGCTGCCACTGGAGAATTTCGAGAAACTGCAGTCGGCACGTTTTCCCGTGGGCGGACAGGTCAGCTTCAGGCTAAAGGCGAGCGGTCCCCTTCGAGCGCCCATCGGTGACGGAACCGCGCGCGTCGTTGACTTACGGGTCGGGCAAGTAGTGATCGGCAGCTTCGTTGCCAGTTTGAATTCAGACGGACATACGGCACATCTCGAACTGGGTTCGTCGATGAGTGCCGGAGAGATTTCGGGCGGGTACGCCCTAGGGCTAGCCGATCCTTATCCGCTGAGCGGAAAGGTATCCATCAAGAATATGAACCTGGATCCTTTTCTGTTGACCGCGATGCATCTAGGCAAACTCGATGGCCACGCGAATGCGGACGGAGACATTTCGTTGAACGGATCGTTGAAGCATCCGGAGAGCATCGTCATCGATGCGAAGCTGTCGCGGCTGGCGTTGAATTACGCGAACGTGCGGCTGGAAAACACGGGCCCCGTCCATCTGCGGTCTTCGAAAGACAGTTTGGAGATCGATCCCGCGACGTTGCGGGGAACGGACACGAATCTGAAGATTGAGGGATCGGTACGGTTCACCGGGAAAGGCAGCCTTAATTTGCGCTTGAACGGCGCCGTGGACCTGCGGCTCATCAGCGGATTTGCGCCGGATTTTGATGCGCGTGGCCCCGCGCAAATCAATGCGTCGTTCGAAGGCACGCTGGACCGCCCGCGGATCACGGGCCGTGTGCACATTGAGAATGCTTCTGTTCGCGAGGCAGACTTTCCGACCGGTCTCAGCGCCATCCAGGGAGATATCGTCTTCGATGCCACGCGACTCTATTTTGAGAATGTGAGCGCCGAGGCTGGCGGCGGGAAACTGCAACTTTCCGGCGGCGTGAACTACGCGGAAAGCCCGCTGCGCTACGACGTTACGTTGCACAGCGACCGCTTGCGAATCCGGTATCCCGTAGGCATGAGCTGGCTCGTCGGAGGCTCCCTGCGGCTGACGGGAACGCCGACGGCCGGCGTCCTTTCCGGCAGGGTGACGATTGACCGGGTTACGCTAACGCAGGGCCTGGAGGTCGCGGGCATGCTGGTATCCGCAAAAGAAGGCATCACCGGACCGTCCACGTCGTCACCGTTCCTGCGGAACCTGCAATTCGACGTCGAAGCGGTCTCCGTACCGGATGCGCGCATGGAATGGCCCGGCGCCGGACTCCAGGCCGAAGCCAATCTGCGTGTGCGTGGAACCTGGGAGCATCCCATCCTCCTGGGGCACATCCACATTCTCTCGGGAGATTTGTACTTTGCGGGGAACCGCTACCGCGTAACGCGAGGCGACTTGAACTTCGCGAATCCTTTCCGCCTCGATCCGGTTGTCAACGTGGAAGCCACCACGAACATTCAGCAGTACGAAATCACTCTGAATTTTAACGGACCAGCGAGCAAGCTGACGCTGGCCTATCGCTCCGATCCGCCTCTCCCCGCGAACGACATCATTACCCTGCTGGCGCTGGGCCAGACCAGCTCCGAGTCCACAGCGCGCAGCGGCGGCGCATCCCAAAGCAACACTGCGGGTGCATCGGCAATTCTGTCGGAAGCCATATCCAGTCAATTTGGAGGAAGAGTGGAGCGGCTATTTGGGATTACGAGATTCCGGGTGGATCCAGGCCTGACCACTCTGGGATCCAGCACATCCGGACAGAACGCCGCGGCACGCGTCACCGTCGAGCAACAGATCGCGCGGAATCTGACCATCACCTATGTATCGAATGTGGGCTCGACGCAAGAGCAAGTCATCCAGGTGGAGTACAACGTGGACCGGAACGTGTCTATCGTAGGATTGCGAGACTATAACGGCACGTTTGGCATTGACATAAAAATTAAAAAGCGCTTCTAGTGACAAGGAAGCGTTTTTCAAATAGTAGTCCGGACTATTGTGGAGCTTGCTGTTGCGCGGCCTGCTGCGGGGGTTGCTGTCCCTGGCCAGCCTGCTTCCCGTGGCGTTGCTGCCAGCGACCTTGGCCTTGACCCTGGCCGCTGCCGAGCCGAGCGGATTGCCCAATCTCCGGGCTTTGCATTTTTACTTCCGTCAGGGCTTCCCGGGCCGCTTTAGCGCTGGCCGCGCGGGTGGCCGCCTGGATTTCGCGGCCGATCTTGGGGTTTTCCGCGGCAACCTTTTGGCCTAGCGGCGACCCATAAAATTGCAACAGACCCTTGATTTCGTCTTCCGTGTAGTGCTTATCGTAAATTCCCACGAGCTGCTCGGTCACCTGATCCACGGCAAACTTCTTCTGGTAGACGGCGGCGAACGTATTCACAAATGCCTGGCCTTTGTCGTTGTTGGGAACGGTGGCGAGCAGCTTCTCCCGCGCCTGTTCGACGGCGGTGTTTTCACCATCCTCGACGAGATCGCGCGCGCCGAGGAGTTCCATGAGCGAGCGAATATCCGTTTCCTTTACCGGGTCTATCGACGGCGTCGGCGCCGATGCGGCGTTTGCCTGCAGAGCAGCCATGCTCTGCGGTGAAGCCTGGACGGGGTTCTGCGAAGCACCCTGAATGACGAGGAAGAAGGTACCGACGTAAATGATGACCAGTGCCAGAACCGCTTTCATGACTGCCTCCGTGGCCCTTGATTCGTGTTTTCGCCACGTCTGCTATTTTAGAAAAGTAGTTGACGCCGCGGGTGCCTGTCGTGGGACAGGCATGCTCCGTCGTCCACTGGCCCTCCGTTCAGGTGAGAAGAAGGAAGACACGCGTTGAGAAAGGGATTGGAAATGCAGGGCTTGAATTTTTCACAGCGTGCACTTCGGCCTGGGCGGCGCGCAATTGGGTAAGAGCCTCTGGCCTTCAAAGAAGCGGCACGAAGTGGTCGTCTGGCAATTTTTCCCGGCTCGCGATGAAGATGCAACGAATGGGATGTTGCTTCTTCCCTGTCGCACCCATGCCATTCCAACGAAACTGAAAATCCGGATGAGCGGGAGGGATTTTTGGGGCATAGATGAATTCGAAGCCTACGTTTCGGAAGATCATTACCACGTAACTGGGACTTGGCCGTCCTCCCAGGCCGGTGAGTGCCTGGTCTGCCGAGGTGTCTTCCTGCCCCATGCGCAGGATCGGCAGGACGTGATCGCAGACCTGGGTCTCCAGTAGAAGCATCTGCCTGCAGACGGAGGCCATGTTGCGCAAAGCAGGCACGGGGCTCTCCAAGTGATAGAGGAGGCCGTAGCAAAAGACAACGTCAAACATTCCTAGCGTGGTGAGCGCCTCGGTTTGAACATCGCAGACCGCGGACTTTAAATCAGGATACAACTCGCGCAGGCGATCGATGTTGGTCTGCCGGCCATCCGTGCAGGTCACATCGCATCCAAGTTTCACAAAATACTGCGCCAGGTGGCCGACACCGGCTCCAACGTCCAGAACTTTGCGACCCTGGAGAGGCAGTCCGAGCTTATTCAAGTGCTCCATTCGGGCGCGGCTGATGTCCAGCGTCGTAGGTTGATCAAAGATGGTTGCATCCCGATTCGAGTCGGGTGCCGGCGTGAGATAGCCCGGTTCGACTGGGTAAGGCTTCTTGGCGCGAAGAGTGGAGCGGATTCCAGTGGACCACAATAGCCGGGAGAGAGCGCTCATCAGAGTATGCAGGCCTCGTTTGGCAGGGGGCGAGTGGCATTCTGCTCGCATTCACTATGTAATTCAAGGACAAAAATATCACATATGATAATAGAGGGCATGTTCCGGAGTGGTACAGCCGTGATTTCATACTTCAGCCGTCTGAAGTAGAAGCTACCTGGCGCCGGCGAAGAGGCGGTTTCTAGTTGCAGTTCTTTGGACACTTGCCCCGGGCGACCTGCTCAGCGTGTGGTTCATGAGTGGCCGGGATTGTTCGGCCAGTTAGGAACATGGCTTCCACTCTGTTAGGATGCCGCGCCATGGCGGATTCCCCGGTTCCACAAGAAACAATGCTCGCTACGGCGGAGCCTGCTGCGGTTGTCGAGCGAGAAGCCGGCCTTCACCGCAAACTGACGCCGGCGCAGCTGGCCATGATCGGGATCGGCAGCACCATCGGGACGGGATTGTTCCTGGGAAGCGCCATCTCTGTGAAGCTTGCCGGACCGGGCGTGATTCTGAGCTTCCTGGGCGGAGCGTGCATCGCGCTGACGATGATGTGGGCGCTTGCGGAGATGTCGGCAGCGCACCCGGCAGCGGGAACTTTTGGACTCTACGCGGAGATGTACCTCCATCCGTGGGCGGGATTTGCGGTTCGCTTGACCTATTGGCTGTGCATGATGGTCGTGGTAGGCAGTGAAGTTGTGGCCGCGTCGATTTATTGCAGCTTTTGGTTTCCGGCAACTCCGTCGTGGGTCTGGATTGGCTTGTTCTCGCTGGTGATTCTGTATGTCAATACCATGAGCATCGGAAACCTTGGATCGTTCGAGTATCTCCTCTCTCTGTTTAAGGTAGTCGTGATCGTTGTTTTCCTGATTCTGGGAACGGCCCTGCTCACCGGCGTGGGTTTTCCTAAGATTGGTTTTTCGAGTTACACCGCGCACGGCGGTTTTCTTCCTAATGGGTGGAAGGGCGTGGGGCTCGGGGTCATATTGGGGCTGTTCAGTTTCTTTGGAATCGAAGTGGTGGGAAGCACGGCCGGAGAAGCTGCCGATCCGACGGTGGCGGTGCCGAAAGCTTTGCGGAGAACTCTCTTCGCGCTGGTGCTTTTCTACGTGGCAGGGCTGGCGCTGGTGGTCGGGATTGTTCCATGGACGCAGATTGGGCTGGGCGAGAGTCCCTTCGTACGCGTGTTCAAGACGGTTGGCATTCCCGGGGCCAGCCACATCATGAATCTTGCAGTCCTCACGGCGGCGCTTTCCAGCGCAGTGGCCAATTTGTATTTCGGGGCGCGGCTGGCCTTCTCGCTGGCGCGCGGCGGTTATCTACCGGCGATTCTTGGGCGATTGAGCAGGAAAGGCATGCCGGTGATTGCCGTGCTGACGTCGGCGGGAGGAATGGCAGCGGCGCTGGTTCTCTCGGAACGGTTTAAAGACTCTCTATTCATTTTTATGGTGGGGCTGAGCACGTTTGGGGCGTTGTTTGCGTGGCTGATGACGTTACTGACGCACCTCGCGTTCCGACGGTTTCACAAGCGGAATGCCAGACCTTATCTTCGGCTGGGGCCGCCCGGGCCTTGGGCGTCCCTGGTGGGTTTCGCCGGAGTGCTGGCGGTGCTGATATCGACGTGGTGGGTTCCGGGATTTCGCATCACGCTGCTGGCAGGCGTGCCCTGGCTGCTCTTCATCACGGTATGCTACTTTGTTTGGAGAAGGACCCGCCCGCACGTTCAGACGGGCCGGGAATTGCGCGATGGATGAACTTCTGAAGTGGCGCGGCGAATTTCCGATTCTCGGCCGTACCACCTATATGATCAGCAATTCGCTGGGCGCCATGCCCCGCGGGGTGTACGACGGGATGCGCGCGTACGCCGATTCGTGGGCGGAGCGCGGGGTTCGCGCATGGGAAGAGGGCTGGTGGGAGTTGGCCGTCGGAGTGGGCGACAAGATCGCTCCCCTCATTGGCGCGCGGGTGGGTGAGATTTCGCTGCATCAGAACGTGACGCTGACGCAAGCGGTAATTTCGTCGTGCTTCGATTTCCACGGGCCGCGCAACAAAGTGGTGATGGCGGAGCTCGAGTTTCCCTCGGTTCAATACTTTTATCACGAGCAGCGCCGCCACGGTGCGCGCGTTGAAGTTGTTGCGACGCCGGATCACATTCGCATTGATCTGGACAAACTACTTGCGGCCATTGACGAAACCACGCTGCTTGTGCCGATTTCACAAGTATTGTTCCGCAGCTCTTTTATTGTGGATGCCCGTGCAATTATCGAGCGCGCGCATCGAGTGGGCGCGCACGTCATCCTCGATGCGTTTCAAGCCACGGGGACGATTCCGCTGGACGTGCAAAGCCTTGGTGTCGATTTTGCGGTTGGCGGTGTTCTGAAGTGGCTGTGCGGCGGACCGGGCGTGGCGTACTTGTACGTCCGGGAAGATTTGCGCGCCAAGCTGCGGCCGTCGCTGACCGGATGGATGGCGCATCAGCGTCCTTTTGAATTTGAAACGGGCGCGATCGATGCGCGCGAGGACTCTTACCGCTACCTGAACGGCACGCCGCACATTCCCGCGCTCTTTGCGTGCCAGCCCGGACTGGACATCCTCAATAAGGTTGGCATCCAAGCTATTCGCGAGAAGTCCAAGCGACTGACCGCGCGTTTGATGGAAGGTGCGAAGTCCCGCGGTTGGCGCGTGAACACGCCGGAAGATGCAGAGGAACGCGCCGGAACGGTTTCCGTGGAATGTCCGCATTCCTACGAGGTTTGCCGCGAACTCCTCGCGCGGGACATATTGGTGGATTATCGGCCAAAAGCCGGCGTGCGGATCTCGCCACACTTTTACAATCGTGAGGAGGAATGCGACTTTACGCTGGCGCAAATGGAAGAGATTCTTAGAACGGGCGCCTGGGAAAAACATGCGGCGGCGGTTAGTCATGCGTGATGACACGGAGCTCGCGGCGAAGCGTTTGGAAATGCTGGAGAGACAGCTGCGCCGGCGCGGGATCAACGATGAAAAGGTCCTGGCAGCGATGGACGCGGTGCCACGGCATGAATTTGTGCCGGCGGAGTTTCGCGAGCGTGCGTACGAAGATACGCCTTTGCCCATCGGCGATGGGCAAACGATTTCGCAGCCTTACATAGTGGCGGCAATGACTGCGGCGCTGCGGATCAAAGCTGGCGACCGGATTCTGGAAATCGGGGCGGGCTGCGGATATCAGGCGGCAATTCTCTCGCGGCTTGGCAAGGAAGTGTTTAGCGTCGAGCGGCGGCCGAAGCTTGCCGCAGAGGCTTCAAAACGCCTGGGGGAACTGGGTTACGCGAACGTGCATGTGCATTGCGGCGACGGCACGCTGGGCCTGCCGGAATTTGCACCATTCGACGCCATCCTGGTTGCCGCAGCGGCCCCCTCCGTGCCCAAACCGCTTCTTGCGCAACTCGCGGAAGGGGGCCGGATGATCCTCCCCGTGGGCGATGAGGATAATCAGGCGCTGCAGCTCATCGAAAAACTGGGAAACACCATTCTCACAAATACTCTGGAAGGCTGCCGATTCGTGCCCCTGGTCGGCTACCACGGCTGGCAGAATCCGCCGCAACGATGAACCCGGCTGCTCCCGAGCTTTCCATCATCATCCCCTCGTACAATGAGGAATTGCGGCTCCCGGAGACCCTCGGCCGCATTGCTTCCTATTTGCAGACCGAGGGCCGCGCGGCAGAAGTTTTGGTCGTGGACGACGGCTCCAGCGATCGCACGGCAGCAGTTGCAGAAGCTTTCCGCAACAAGATTGCGTTGCTGCGCGTTGTTTCGAATGGCGTAAACCGTGGCAAAGGCTACAGCGTTCGCCATGGGATGCAGGAGGCACGCGGCCGCATTGCTCTTTTTACGGACGCGGACCTTTCGGCGCCAATCGAAGAAGCCGGCAAACTCCTCGCCGCCCTCGAAACGCATGACGTGGCCATCGGCTCCCGCGCCATGGACCGCAGCCTGATCAGCGTGCATGAATCGCGATTCCGCGAATTCGCGGGGATCATTTTCAACAAGATTGTGCGCATCATCCTTTGGCTGCCGTTCGTGGACACGCAGTGCGGATTCAAAGCGTTCCGGCGGGAGCGATGCAGCATTCTCTTCGAGCAGCAGCGCATCGAACGATTCGGGTTCGACCCGGAGTTGCTATATCTGGCCAGGCATCATGGTCTGCACGCTGTGGAGATTCCCGTACGCTGGGGGCACTCGCCGGCGACGAAAGTGAACATGTGGCGGGACAGCATCCAAATGTTCATCGATGTGTTTACCATCCGGTGGAACGCGCTGCGAGGCCGCTACCCCCGAAAAGCATAGTTCCCGGCCCTTTACTTTGTGACATAAAGTACTTGACAGATGTAGGTTTTGCGGCTAGCCTTCTTCTATGGCGACTCTGAGTCCTCTGCGCGCCCCGAAACGCGAGCCTATTCCCATTGATGCTCGCGCCGCGGATCATCTCCGCTACATCCGCGAGACGATGGAGAATGCCGCCGAGTTTACGGCCGTCCCGGGCTGGGGCGGCGTGGCCATGGGAATCACCGCACTGGTTGCGGCATTTGTGGCCTCGCGGCAAGCCACGCCTCGCGCCTGGCTGATCGTGTGGCTGTTTGAAGCGTTTGTCGCCGTGGCGATTGCCGCTCCGGCGTCGGCCACAAAAGCGCATCGCGCCAATTCCGCGCTCTTCTCCGGCCCCGGGCGCAAGTTCGTTCTCAGCTTTGCGCCGCCGATTGTCGCCGGCGGACTCTTGACGTATTCGCTGTATCACGCGGGCGCGCTCTTCGCTCTGCCGGGGGTATGGCTCCTGCTCTATGGAACAGCCATTGTCACCGGCGGGGCGTTTTCTGTGCGCATCGTGCCGGTGATGGGATTGTGCCTGATGCTGCTTGGCACCGCGGCGCTATTCGCACCGGCAAGCTGGGGCGATGCCTTCATGGCGGCGGGCTTTGGCATCGTGCAGATGGCTTTCGGGTGGTGGATTGCGCGGCACTATGGAGGCTAGCGGGCAATCGCATGGCTAAGTTTTCGACAGCTCGGCAGGAACGCAGCCAGAAAGCGCGCGAGCGCGAGGCTCCCCTGGAGGCCATCCGCAATCCGGTGCGGGAAACCGTGCCGCCGGAGCTGGACCGCCTGATTCACGAACGGATCCGCCTGGGGATCGTCAGCGCCCTGGCCGTCAATCGCTCGCTCACGTTCAACGAGCTAAAGGCTCTTCTGAAAACCACTGACGGCAACCTGAGCGTGCACGCGCGGAAGCTGGAAGAGGCCGACTATATCGTGTGCACCAAGTCATTTGACGGGCGCTTGCCGAAGACGGAGTACCGCCTGGCGGCGGCAGGCCGGCGGGGTTTGGAGCGCTACCTGAACCACATGGAGGCGCTGATCCGGGCGACGCGCGAGGGCTAAGCGGAAAATTTTTTTGGACTTTAACTTTGCAGTACAGAGTAGTTTATGAAACTTCCTCCGCGGCGGAGAAAGAGCATGCTGATGCATCCTCAAACCGTAAGTCAAATCCTCTCCACGCCACCCGCGATTGCCCAGGCTCCGCGGCTCCACGTGGCCATCATTTCCGATGGCAACGGGCGCTGGGCCAGCTCGCGCGGGCTGCCGCGTTCCGCCGGACATCGGGCGGGAGCCGAAACGGCGCGCCAGGTGATTGCCGCAGCACCACGGCTCGGCATTCACACGCTGACCCTCTTCGCGCTTTCTTCGGCCAACTGGAAGCGGCCTGCCGCGGAGGTCCATGCCATTCTGCGGCTTCTCCACGAATACCTGCTGACAGAAACCACGCACTGCATCGAGGAAGGGGTGCGCCTCAGCATCATTGGCCGCCGGGACCGCTTGCCCGCGACGCTCCGTCAAGCGATCACCGATTCGGAAGCCGCCACGGCCCGCGGAACGCGCCTGCATCTCCGCCTGGCGGTGGATTACTCCGCGCGCGAAGCCATTTATCATGCCGCCTGCCGCTTCTACAAGGTCACCGAGCTCTCGCCGGAGTCGTTCAGCAGCGTGCTTGCCGAAGTTCACCGCGGGGGCTCGGTGGAAGTGGATTTGCTGATTCGCACGGGCGGTGAGCAGAGGATTTCCGATTTTCTCCTGTGGGAGTGCGCCTTCGCGGAATTCGTGTTTTTGCAGAAGCGCTGGCCGGATTTCAGCGTCGCGGATCTGGAGGCAGCCGTAAAGGAGTTCGGGAAACGTGAACGAACCCGAGGCGCTTTGCCGGACGCTCTCGCCGGGTAGCGCTTCCCGGGTAAAGGACAGGAATATCCTATGACGGAGTTTACGCCGCACTTTGCGCCCTTCGTAGTGCTGGCCTTCCTTGGGACGCTATTGCTACTGGGGATTAGCGCTCTCGTGTTGTTTTATGGCGCCGTGCGGCGTTCTTCGTTCCTGGCGATCATTGGGGCGGCCGCAACCGTTACGGTTGCGGGCGGATACTTGCTTCTACTCAGCGGCGTTTCTGTCGCCAGCAGCGAGAAGGTATTGCCTCCAGGCGGCTGGAAGTATTTTTGCGAAATTGATTGTCACATCGCGTATTCCGTTATGGATGCGCGTACAACTGCCGCGATTGGTCCCGAGATGCAACAAGTTACCGCGCGCGGAAGATTTGTCGTTGTGCGGCTGAAGACGTGGTTCGACGAACATACCATTTCCGCCCATCGGGGTAACGGACCCCTGACGCCTAACCGGCGGAAAATCCAGCTTATGGATGACCTCGGGAGGAGTTTTGTTCCTTCGCCCGAGGGCCAGGCGGCGCTCGATCGTTTCGCCGGCACGTCCCCGCCGCTGACGCAACCCTTGCGGCCCGGTGAGTCGTACACCGCTGACCTGGTGTTCGACATCCCCAGAGACGCGCGAGGCCTGCTGCTCCTGATAACGGAAGACGATCCCGAAACCTTGCTGGTCATCGGCCATGAAAACAGCTTGCTGCACAAGAAGATTTATCTGGCGCTTCCGCCGACAGTAAAGCTCACAAGCAGCAATTCTCGAGCTCGGAAGAACGCTTCACTGGCGCCGGACAACCCTAAGGCTCTGATGGCCCCTGCTGCTGTAGACGCTTCAAGCCGGGACGGTGGACTCCTCTAAGGGCAGTAACTTGCGGATTCACTGCATTCTCATGCCGTAACCAGCCATCAGCAGTTACGGCATCCCACCCAAAACAAGCAACTTAGCTCCTCACTTCCGCTCTGCCTTACACCCTGACAGATTGCCCGTCCGCGTCGTCTATACCCTAGGAGCCAGGAATGGGAACTATGGGACTTGCGCTGCCCTGGGAGGCTAGAATCTCTTCCGCGCCGCGCGAACGGGGGACGCGAGTGGAACCTTTCCAGCACTTCTCCGGCGGCACGAGCTCGGCCGCTGGGGAAGCGACCAACGAGGATGCCACGCTGGCTGCTGCCTGCCAGTCCGGCGATTTGCGCGCCTATGAACGTCTCTACGCGCTGCACGGCACGCGCATGAAAAATCTCGCGCGCAACCTTCTTGGCAGTCCTGTGGATGCCGAAGACGCCGTACAAGAGACCTTTCTCAAGATTCAGCGCGGCGTAGCCAGCTTTCGAGGGCAATCGAGTTTCGTGACATGGACCTACCGGATTTTGATCAACACCTGCTACGACGCGCGCCGCAGCCGTCTACGCAAGAAAGAAATTGCGAACGACGATTCCGGCGAGAACCCGCGGCCGGACCCTCGTGCTCCCGGAGCCCATCCTTCCTTGCGCATGGCATTGGAGCGCGCGCTTGCCGCGCTCACGAGGCACCAGCGCGATGTGTTTCTTTTGTACGAAGTTGAGGGCTTCCGTCATGCGGAGATCGCCGGGATGCTGGAGATCACCGAAACCGCTTCGAAGAACACTCTTTTTCAGGCGAAGAAAAACCTTCGCCAGATGCTTGAGCCTCCGCGCAGCAGCGGCGCGGAAGCACGGTGAACGAGGATGAATGTGACTTGTAACGACCGAGAACGGATTTTCAAAGACGGCACACCCGCCGAATGGGCGGCGCTGGAAGCGCACGCTTCCGGGTGCCCGGGTTGCACGGAAGAGCTCCGCGCCTGGAAAGCCTTGAGCATCGCGGCACAAGAGCTGCGCGACTACAGCGAAAGCCCCGCTCTGTGGACGCGCATTGAACGCGCGCTTGCCGTGGAGACCACCGCGAAACCGCACCTTGCCGAACGCCGAAGGTGGTTCTCCTTTCTGCCTGGCATTCCGCTTGGATGGCAAACTGCGGCGGCCGGGGCGCTCGTTCTGGTTCTGACGCTTTCCGCGGGCTGGATTTATTTGCACAGATCTGTTCGCGACGGGGAAAGCGATAAATCACTTCTGAAGAGCGCAGCCCTCAAAGATGTGGAGACTGCCCAAGCCGCGTATGTCCAGGCCATCGACAAGCTCGCCGCGGAAGCCAAGCCGGAGCTGGAGAATTCCTCAACGCCGCTTCTTGCGAACTACCACGAAAAACTGCTGGTGCTGGACAGTGCCATCGCGGATCTGCGCGAGCAGGCCGGAATGAATCCATCGAACGCGCAACTGCGTTACCAACTGCTGGCCATGTACCAGGAAAAACAACGCACGCTGGAAGAGGTGTTGGAGGCTAAACAGCAATGAGTTGCATCGTTTCTAATTCTCGGAGAGGACATTCGCGGTTCGTCTTGACCGCAGGACTCTTCTCCGCGCTCTTGCTGTTTACGGGGAAGCCTGCACGCGCCGCAATCCCAGCTCAGGAGGAAGTTTCGAAAGATTTTCAAAAGACCATGACGCTCGCAGCGGGCCAATCGGTCAGGATCGAGCACAAGTTTGGCGAAATTCGGCTCCATGGCGAATCCGGCCGAGAGGTCAAAATCTCCGCCACCATTCGCGTGCAAGCCAACTCGCGCGACGAAGCGGACTCTTTCGCGCAAAAAATCCAGATCGAAGTGCAACAGACCGGCGAAGGGGTCCGCATCAAGACCGTCTATCCCGAAGATGGAAAGAAATGGTACCTGCGCATCGGCAGAAATCCTTCGTATTCCGTGAACTATGACATCGGCATGCCGTCGGATGCCGCGCTCAACGTAGGAAACAATTTCGGCAACGTCGAGAGTGCTGGAATCCACGGCGCCGCTGATATTGAAAACAGCCACGGCTCGCTCACGGTGCGCGACGCCGGCACGGCGCGACTGAACAATTCCTTTGGCAGCATCGAACTCCATGGCGCCGGCGGGAATGTCTTCGTAAATGACAACAACGGTTCGGTGCAAGCCACCGACGTAAGGGGCACGCTCGAGGTACGCAACCGATTTGGAAGCATCACAGCACGGTCCATTCAAGGCGCGGTAACGATCACCGACGGCAATGGTGCGGTTTCGTTGACAGACGCCGGCTCAGGCACCGTTACGACTTCCTTCGGAAACGTTGACGCGCGCAATATCCGGGGCGATCTTTCCATCCGCGACAACAACGGAAATGTGGAGATCTCCGGCATCGGCGGCGCTGCCGACATCACGGACAGCTTTGGGAGCGTTACCTTCTCCGATGTGCATGGCCGCGTGAACTGCACCACGACCAATGGCCGGGTCAAAGGAAGCTCTGTAACGGGCAGTTCCGTGACGGTTCGCGATTCGTTCGGCAACATTGAACTGGAAACGATCGGCGGCGCCGTGGACGCCGAAACTTCCAACGGAAGAATTATTGTCCACGATGCTCGCGGCAGCGCCACGCTGAAGACCTCATTCGGGGCGATCGAAGCTTCGAATATCCCGAAGGGAATTCGCGCGGTGACCGGCAACGGTGCCATCACGCTTGCGGACGTTGGCGGGGACACGTTTGCCAAGACGAGTTTCGGAAGCGTTCAAGTTGAAAGGCTCAATGGCAATCTCACCGTGGAGAATAGCAATGGATCCGTCACGGCGAAAAGTGTGAAAGGCGATGCAAGCGTCAAGACTTCCTTTGCAGGCGTCGCGTTGGAGTCGGTCGGCGGGCGCATCAGCGTGGACAATCAGAACGGCGCCATCTCCGTGACCGCCATGCGGCCAGCCAGTGGCTGCAGAGATATCTCACTCAAGACCTCGTTCTCGGCGATCAGCCTGCGCGTTCCGGAGGGCGTGGGTTACAACCTAACCGCGCGTACTTCCTTCGGACGGATTTCTTCCGAACTGCCGGTGACCTCGACGGGAAACATCGGAGGCGACACGCTCAACGGCACAATCGGATCCGGCGGATGTCAGTTGCAACTCACCGATTCCAATGGAAGCATTGAACTCGTCAAAGCTCACTAAGCTGGTGAATGGTCAACGCGCCGCGTGTCGCGCACGATCCATCGCGAACGCCTTTTTCAGGATACGGGTTGCGGTTTCCGTCAGATGAAAATTGGCGAGTTCGTCTTCGCGCGCGAAGGCTACGTCTGTGACATCGCTTCCCGCGTGAGGCTCGCCACCGGCGCGTTCGCAAAGATAGTCCACAATGACATAGTGAAACCGCGGCCTCTGGCGGAACTGAGTCGCAATTTTCCCGTCGTCGCTGTAAATTCTGTCGAACACTTCAATGAGTTCGATGATGCGAACCACGATTCCCGTCTCTTCGAGCAACTCACGGGCAACGCCTTCCTCGAGCGATTCCCCAAGTTCCAGCGTGCCGCCGGGGATGGACCACTCGCCGCGTAGAGGCTCGCTGCCCCGCCGGATCAGTAACGTGCGGCCATCTTCGATAATCACGCCGCCGATACCAACCACCGGTCTTTCGGGGTACTCTCTGGAAGAGGCCATTCGTAAGGTCCTCGCGGACATGGCGCGGTGGCGTTCTTGGAAGCCGCACCACGCATGGGAGTTGACTTAAGGCACTGCGGTATATAATACGCTGCATGGTGGTGGAGGCGGCTTCGGTGCCGCCACTTTGCGCACAACTCTACGGAGGATGGAGCCGTGATTCGTTGCCCTGAATGTTCCGCCGAAATCGATGTCGATGAAGACGAAGTCGAAGAAGGCGAGATCCTGAGTTGTCCCGAGTGCGAATCCGAGCTCGAGGTCTCGCAGACCCATCCCGTCCATCTGAACCTGATCTCCGACGAATTGGACGAAGAGGACGACGAGGAAGAAGAAGCCAAGCCCGGAGAAAATGGCGACCTCATTGACGACGACGACGAGGATGAAGAAGACGAAGAAGATGACGAGGAGTGACGGACAAGCTCCATTTCTTCTGGCATCCTGCCGTGCCTGTCTCGCAATCTAAACTCACAGGGAGTAGCGCGATGCATCGCCCACACCCGATTACTCTGCTCTGCACGGCTGCCTTTCTCGCTCCGGTAGCGATGGCCCTGGCACAAGAACCGGCATCACCGGCGCCACCCTCCCCTCCTCCTTCCGGATCACAACCTGCTGGCGCGGCTCCTTCCAAGCCCGGCAAGCAAAAATACAGTCACAAGAATGATTTCCTGATCCGTGGGACGGTGTTTGACGAAAAGGCTCTTTCGTCTCCGGGAGCACAGCTGCGCATCCGGCGTGTGGGCGAAAAAAAATTCCGCTGGGACACCTACACCAATTCACGCGGCGAATTTGCGGTGCGCGTGCCTCAGGGCGCAGACTATGAGCTAATTGTCCATGTGAAGGGTTTTCCGGACCAGACGCGCACGATAAACGCGAAGAACGAGGATAGCCAGGAAAATGTGGTGTTCCGAATGCAGCCTGCTGCCGGAGACAAGAAGTGAATAAATCTAAACGAATCTACTGTTTGCTGGCGGCGCTTATGCTTCTCGCGGCGATGGGTTCTGCCCAGGACAAAAAGCGCGAAGCCCAGCTTCGCACCGTTAAGGGAGTGGTGCTGGACAAGTCTGACAGCCCGGTCTCCGGCAGTGTTGTCTTCCTCAAAAACACGCGCACGAATTCTGTGCGCAGCAGTTACACCGACGAAACCGGCAAGTATCGCTTCAGCGGCCTGGATCCCAATGCCGACTACGAAGTGCACGCGGAAAAAGAGGGCGAAAAGTCGACGATCCGCACCGTCTCCAGTTTTGACAGCCGCAAGGAAATCGACCTGAACCTCAAGATCGACCGGAAAAAAAGCTGAGCTTCTCCGCTGTTGCTTGGCCAGTCACACCAAGAAACCTATCCGGTTACAGATAGGGTCTCCAAAGCATCCAATTCTGTAGTGCCGGCTTCTGACTCAGGTACACTGACGAATCGAGGAAAGGAAGCGCCGTTTTTGAGGCTTGGGAAATCCTATTGCGACGCAAATTAATTTGTGAATTGGGGGTGTTGTTTCTCGCCGCGGCCGCCACCGCGGCGAGCTGCATGGCGCAGGACAAACCGGACACCGCCGCCCCGAAGCAGAGTGACGCGCCCTCCGCGCAGTCTTCTGCCACTGCAAATACAGAGGCTTCTGATCAGAGTAAGAAGAGCAAGGACGCTCAGGGGAAAGACGGCCAGGTCAGCGGCACTTCGAAGGACAGGCTCTTTTATACTCTGCCCAACTTCCTGACCCTGGAAAACGCCGACCAGGTTCGGCCGCTCACGGCGGGAGAGAAGTATAAGGTCGTTGCCCGGAGTTCCTTCGACTATGTCCAGTATCCCTGGTACGGATTCCTGGCAGGCATCAGCCAGGCTGAAAACAGCGAACCCGGCTACGGCCAGGGTGCCGCTGGCTACGGAAAGCGATTCGGGGCGGCGGTTGCCGATGGCACGATTGAAAACTTCATGACCAGTGCAGTCTTCCCGTCCGTGCTGCGCCAGGATCCCCGCTTTTTTCAATCGGGCAAAGGAGGTTTCTGGCATCGAGTCGGCTATGCGATGGGCCGCGTGATCATCACGCGAGGCGATTCGGGGAACGTGCAGTTCAACTTTTCCGAGATTTTCGGCAGCGCCCTGTCCGCAGGTATTTCCACGTACAGCTACCATCCACATGCGGACCGCACCTTGAGCAATACCGCGAGCGTGTGGGGCACACAGGTCGGGTATGACACGATCACCTATGTCGTGAAAGAGTTCTGGCCTGATATTCGGCGCAAACTGCGCAAGAAAGACTAGCGGATTTCGCTCGGCTGCAGGAGTCTGCAGGACTGCTGGGTTCCGCATGTTCACAGGGCAGCACGCGGCATATACATGGTGGGCTTTACTCTTTCCAGGGCACCAGGGCCTGTATGGCGCGGGGCACGATTTCAATCTCCACGGGCGTTGTCCCGAGGATTTCACCGTCACCTTGGAACAACGTTGGCCGGCTCGTCACTACCCGGACTCGTGCGGCTCTCCAGCGTTTCACCCGGGGAGTGCGCAATTCACCGCTTCCGATCAATCGCGGCAGCAGCGTCAGGACTTCGATCTTGCTGAGATTTTCTATCAGCACGATATCCAGTAACCCATCATCGACGACCGCGCCGGGGGCCAGTCGGAGACCGGCGCCATAGGTCGGGGAATTCAGCGCCGCAGCGAGCAGCGCCCTTGCTTCAAACGAAGCGATTTCGCTTTCAGGAAAGTCGAGGCGGACATCGAGCGCCACATGGCCCGCGAGCGCGTGCAACGCCGAAGCAATATAGCGCGTTCGGCCTGGGAATCGCCGGTACGCGCCGCTCGCATGGCGCGCCGCTTCGGCATCCAGTCCAGCACCTCCTCCGCCGGCGTACAGGCGTGCCCGCCCTTCACTCGTCCGCACTCTCACCAGATCCACGAAGCGACGTCGGCCGCGCAGAATGGTTTTCGCTGCTATGACGGGGTCGCTCGGCAATCCGAGCGCGGCGGCGAAATCGTTTCCTCCTCCAACGGGGATGACACCCAAAAGCACATCAGCGCCAAAGGCTGCGTTCACCAGCGCCTGAACTGTTCCGTCTCCACCCATTGCCAGAAGCACACGCTCCTTTTGCAAAATGGCGTGCTGCGCTTCTCTTTCGAGTTCTGCTGGGCTGCTCGTCGTCACGAATCGTGCGCGGACCGTGCTCAATTCGAACAGCTCCTCGACACGCGGCAGAAAGGCACGGGCCCGGCCTCCTCCGGCCACAAGGTTGACAAACACGACGATGGAAGCGCCACGCAGGACGTTGGGACGTTCAGTGTGGCTGCCCATGATTCCCTTCTGCGCCTCTGGCCTGCGGATTCACCTGGGTGCTATCGCGCAGCTTTCTTTTGATTCGTTTCCGGTCCCTCATCCTGGCTCTCGCCACAGGAGCTTATTACTTCCAGGCGAATCTGGCCCTCAGTTTCGTAGAAATGCAAACGGCACAAACGCAGGGGGCGTACTTTGGGGGCCATCGCCATAATGGAACGGAGGGGCGGAAAACCATGGATCAAGCAGTGGATCGCGGTCACCGATCGAGAGGGTGTCTAACTTGAATCGATTGTGCGTTCGGACTCACCCTTTACAGATGGTGAATGGTGCCGGCGGGGGGAATCGAACCCACGGCCTAGGGATTATGAGACCCTCGCTCTACCACTGAGCTACGCCGGCATTGCGCAATTTTTCATGCTACGGACTCCCCGGTCCATGTGTCAAGGGCGCCACTCCTCTCTAAATTGGAAAAATCCAGGTCGGCCTTCATTTGTAGTTCCTAATCTTTCGCCTGCGGTCCGAAGGAATGCGCAAATCTGGTGAGTCTGTCTGGAGCGGAGGACCCGCTGCCCGTTCCACGTGCTAGCCCGAGTGGCCATTTGGTCCTATAAATAGTAGTACCACTGTACTGTTGACCATAGCAGTCCTAAAACCTACCCTATACGGGATCGAGAGCTGCCCCACCTATCAGGTTAGGCGAAAGCTAATCGAAACGATGGGGCGGCTTGGTGTGTATCGTTTAGGAACAGGCTCGTCGCCTGAGTGTCTTGACATGTGTGCAATAAGGAATAGACTCCACCCAGGGTTTTTCTTACCTGGGAGGCACAATGTCACGGAAACTCACGGTTATTCTCTTGGCCATGCTCGTTCTGGTCGGAGCGATGGGTCTGAAAACGGTAGTCGTCGCGCACAGCGATGGCGCCGTAATAATGGCAAACGGGGGCGCACCACAGCCACCGACGCCATTTCCGCCAACATTCGCGAAGAATGGCGGAGCACCGCAGCCACCAACGCCCTTTCCGCCAACGCAGCTGAAGTAACTAGCTGAGTTGATCCTAAGTACGACGGACCGGGGCACGGTGAGGAAGGTTTTTTGTGCTCGGTCCATACGAATACGCAATCTGGCTTCTATGCACGATACTTGAGGCAGGAGTCTTGGTGTGTGCGTTCAAAAAGAACGCGCTCCGGCGCTATCTTTTCTTGAACGTGTACATGGCCGCTTCCGTGGTGGTCAGTGTCGCTCGCTTCGACATTCTCAGCCACTACGGTTTCACCTCAAGCGCGTATCTGTATTTCTATTACTATTCGGATTCGCTGCTCACCATCGCGCTCTACTTTGCGCTGGCTAGCCTGTACTCCCACATCTTCAGCGAGCTGAAGGCTGATTATTACATCCGGCTTGGCACCCTCTTTCTTCTCTGCGCCACGGCGCTGTTTTCCTATGCTGTCGTGCAGCAGTCCACTTCGAAGCTGGTGACCCAATTCGTCCTTGAGCTCTCACAGAATCTTTACTTTGTGGGTCTGGTTATGACCTACGTCCTGTGGGCAGCGATATTGAAGATGCGCGAAACCCGGACGAGGCTGATCCAACTGGTCCTTTCGATGGGCGTCTACTTCAGCCTGTTTGCGGCCAATTTCGCGGTGCAGAATCTCTATCACAACAGTGGCTCCTTCTTCGCCCTGCTCACACCCCTGTTTGGCTGCTTCCTGCCATTCTCCTGGTGCTACGCCTTTTGGAGGCTGCCGGAAGAAGCGCGCATTACTCCTTCGCGCCTTGCGGTGGTGCCGCGATGATGGCCGCCTTCATTCTCGTTTGTTCGGTCGTTTTGCTGCTCCAATTCTTCGTGTCCTATTGCCGCTCGCTCATTGCCGCGTCTGCGAAGCAGATGCTCTCTCCCGAGGTGCAGGACGTCACCGGCATCTCGCGCGGTGCTTCCGGAGAGGACTTTGCGCGAGTCATACAGCTTTTGAGGCTCTGTCCGGACAGTCCCGCAGACCGCAACAGCATCCAGGCGATCGGCGCGTACTTCCGACTGCTCAATTTCCTGCGCTCGACCCTGGCCCGCATGGTTCCTTCCATGCACGCCTGGACCGAGTCCGAGCGAGGCCATTGCGCCTATTTCGCAGCCGTTGCCCTGGAGCGCCGCATCGCCTTCAGCCGCGGCATGCTCGCGCAACAGATGGAGAGCTGATCGCTCGTACTTCAGCCTCCACCTGAACTCCTGCTGACTTTTTGGCCACACGAAATTCTCAAAAGCTGCTTGACTTCTTCCCGGCGTGTTAGTCTTGTGAGGTTCCCTCCTCACCGGAGTGGAAGCGTCCGCAGCGCAAAACTAACCGGTGACAAAAACCTGTTTGCAGTGTGGCGCCGTACTGCCTTCGAGCGTACGGAACTGTAATTTCTGTGAATCCTCGTTCTCGGCTGATTTCTCTTCCTCGGAAGAATTCACCGTAAATCGCACCGAGGAGAAGCTCGCGCCGAAAACCGCTCCTGACCGCAGCACCTCGAAACGCGAGCGAGAGCAGGATACCCCCTGGCGCGGTGAACTGGCCCAGCGTCTTGCGGCCTACCGCACACGGCGCGGAAAACTCGCTCCCAATATTGCTCAATCTCGATTTGCGTTTTCCGAGACTTCGGCAAAAACCTGCGCAGGTCCTTCCGTCGAAGTGGGGGAACCGCCGGCTCCGAAAGCAGACGATTTTTCCTTTACCATCGCCATCGGCCGGCCTTCGAAAAAGCGCATCATGGAAGAGTCGCGCATGCTGATTGACGTCTCTCAGCCGCCAGACGCGGGGACGCTTTCAACAACGAAACTTGAATCGCAAGAAGCCAGGTCAGACGACACTCTGTTTCCGGTCGCGTCAATCGATAATCGCCGATTGGCCGCGGTCGTGGATCTTTTCTGCTTGCTTTTCGCTTACGGCGGCTTCCTCCTGCTCTTCGGTTCCCTCGGCGGCGAATTCACGTTGAGCAAGCTGAGCGCTGCCGTCTACACCACCACGTTTGCCATCGTCTACCTGCAGTATTTTGCCCTGTTCAGTATTTTCGGAGGCACAACTCCCGGAATGATGATGCGGAACTTGCAGGTCACGAGCTTTTCGGGCGAGTCTCCGACCCCCCGGCAAATGCTTCTGCGCAGCGCCGGCTACATGCTTTCCGCGGGCGCGTTCTTTCTTGGTTTTCTTTGGGCCATGTGGGATGAAGACGAACTTACTTGGCACGATCGTCTGTCGCACACGTATCTGAGCCCGGCGCAAACGTTTGCTGACATTGAATCGTCGAGCGTCGCGCACAGCTAGCGACTCCCAACCGGGAGGCCACTGCGCCGCGCACAGCGTCTTACATCGCCCGGCATTCACCGGCAATGCGAATCATGGCCGCAAGGCTCTGTTCCACATCTTCCTCCGTGGTCGCCCACGAAGAAACGCTGATCCGCATGGCCGTTTTCCCCTGCCAGACTGTTCCGCCGCACCAGCAGGTCCCCTCTTCCTGAACGCGCCGGATTATTTCTCGCGTCAGCTCCGGAGGGCCAAAGGATACCAGCACTTGATTGATCACCACATCGTTCAACACTTCAAAGCCTGCTTCGCGGAGCCCCCCTGCAAAGCGCTGCGCGTGAGCGCAGGTCCTCTCGACCAGCGCGCGTAGGCCCGGCCGTCCGAGCGACTTTAATGCGGCCCACAGCTCCACTCCCCGGGCGCGCCTCGATGATTCCGGCGCGTGATGCATCGGCTCGCGGCGGGAACCCGCTTCGAGATACGCAGCCGTGATTCCCATCGAGGCACGCAGCGAGGCACCGTCCCTGACGAGCACCAGCCCGCTGTCGTAACCCACGTTCGGCCATTTGTGCGCGTCCGTACCCCACGAATCGGCCATCTCCAGTCCGCTCGTGACGTGGTCATACTTAGCTGACAGGCGAGCCCATAGTCCAAACGCTCCATCCACGTGAACCCACGCACCCTGCTCATGCGCCCAAGCGCAGATCTCGGCCGCTGGGTCAAACGCCCCGGTGTTTACGTTTCCGGCTTGGATACAAACGATTGCGCGCTCAGAAAGTTTTGGCAGTTTGTCTGCGCGCATTCGCCCCTGGCTGTCTGCTTCGACAATCGTCACCCGCTTCTTTCCGAAGCCTGCAAGAGTTAACGCCTTCAAAATCGAGGCATGCACTTCCGCCCCAACGACCACCTCGATCGGAGGCGCTCCAAACATTCCATCCGCGGAGACATCCCATCCCGCTCGCGCTAGAAGCGCATGACGCGCCGTAGCCAGCGCCGTAAAATTCGCCATGGTCGCGCACGTGACCAATCCACCGGCGCACTCCGACGGAAAGCGCAGCGCCTCGCAAACCCAGCGAAGAACCACTTCCTCTAGTTCTGCGGCGATCGGGGACATCGCTCGTAACGACGCATTCTGGTTCCAGGCCCCCGCCAGCCAGTTCGCCGCCAGCGCCGCCGGCAATATTCCACCATTGACGAATCCGAAGTAACGCCCTCCGGTCGTCGTCACGGTCGTCGGAGAGCCAATCTCGTTGAGCTTCGCGAGCACTTCCTGGGGGTCACTCGATGTTTCAGGAAATGGTTCGTGCAATCCAGCAAGTGCGGCTAGATCGGCTTCGGCCGGACTCACTCTGCGGACGCCCGCTTGTCGTACGTATCTCTTCGCTTTTTCCGCCACAAAATCAAGCACATCGCCCGCCGGCGCTGGTGCTTTCGGGCCCGCCTCCGTTGCCATGGGGTCCTGCCTTTCCAATTCAGCGATGCTTTGGCGGGACAGAGTTCCGCCCGCGCGCAAGCGTGCTCATGTGTCCGCTCGAACAGAATAGTCAGTTTTGGCTGGAGGGAAAGAGCCGAATTGTCCGCTTACTTCTTTATAACCGCCTCATCGGAAGCGATTTTTCCGTCGCGGATATAAATGATGCGGTGCGCATGCTGCGCAATATCGTTTTCGTGCGTCACGAGAATGATGGTGTTTCCCTGCTTGTGCAGGTTTGCGAAGAGCGCCATGATCTCTTCACCGGTCTTCGAATCAAGATTGCCCGTCGGCTCGTCCGCCAGCACGATGGATGGTGAATTGACGAGCGCTCGGGCGACCGCCACACGCTGCCTCTGACCGCCGGAAAGCTCATTGGGTTTGTGGCTCATCCGGTCCACCAAGTCCACGCGCTCGAGCGCTTTTTTCGCTTTCTCGATGCGCTCTTCCGACGGCGTGCCGTTATAAATCAGCGGCAGCTCCACGTTGTGCAGCGCGGTCGCGCGCGGCAGCAGGTTAAAGGTCTGAAACACGAAGCCAATCTCTTTGTTGCGGATGTACGCCAGCTCGTCGTCGTCCAGATCACTTACCAGCCGGCCGGCCAGCCAATACTTCCCGGAACTCGGCGAATCCAGGCAGCCAATCAAATTCATCAGCGTGGACTTGCCCGATCCGGACGGACCCATGATGGCCACGTACTCGCCTTTGTGGATTTCCACGTCTACGCCGCGCAGAGCGTGCACCTGCTCCGCGCCCATTTCGTAGACCTTGGCCAGCGCTTCCGTCTTGATGACCACCCCGGAGCTGACCAAGTCTTCGCGGTATGAATCTGTGGCTGGTGTCTCGACAGGCATTCGAATCTCCCTCGTCGTTCGCTGCGCCTTAGCTCTGCTGATCGTCCTGCTTCTTCGGCGCGCTGTTGTCCACCTTCACGGGGGACTCCGGCTTCAGCGTGCGCAGTGCTTTGTAACTCCCGACGACGATCTCGTCGCCAGGCTGCAATCCCTTGGTAACTTCGATGTCCGTAACGCCGGCAATCCCCGTTTCCACCGGCCGGAAGAACGCCTTCTTTCCATTGACCACGAACACGCCCTGCACTTCATCCTTTTTCGGATCCCCCGGCGCGGGCGGCGGCGGCGCGGCCAGAGTCACGCCCGATCCGCCCTGATGCTTCGCCGTCTTGGCTGCTTCTTCCAAATCTTTGCGCGTGCGCACGGCCAGTGCTTGAATCGGAATGGCCACTACGTTCTTTTTTTCTGCCGTCTTGATTTTCGCCGTTGCCGAAAGTCCCGGCCGCAGATTCTCCGGCGGATTCGCCAGGGTCACCACGACCTTGAAGTCTTTCGCTTCTTGCGTGCTCGTAGTGGTCTGTGTGGTTGTCAGGCCGGAGCTGCGCAGCACTGCTTGCGAACCGATCTCCGTCACTTTCCCTTTGAAAACTTTCCCGGGAACCGCGTCAATCGTGACATCCGCCTCTTGTCCCATCTTCACGTTGACGATGTCCGTCTCATCCACCTTCACTTCCGCGGTCACTACAGACATGTCCGAGAGCGTCATCAGGAAGCTGCCGTTCGAATTCTGAATGCCCGGCACGACATAGTCGCCCACCCGCTCGGGCAGATAGCTCACGATCCCATTGATCGGGGAAGTGTACGTGGTCTTGTGCAGAATATCCTGCGTGTGCACCAGCACCGCGCGCCCCTGATTCACTTGCGAGCGCATCTGCTCGAGCGTAGCCTTCAGCGATTGCACCCGCGCTTTCGCCGATTCCACCGTCGCGACCTGCGCATCGTAGGCGGATTTCCGTTGATCGAAATCCTGCTTGGGGATTAGGCCACCTTTGTAAAGACCCTGTCCGCGGTCGAAATCGAGCTTGTTCTTCTCCAGGTTCGCCTGCTGGGAAATCAGATCCGATTGTGCCGCCTTGTAACTGGCTTCCGCAGCCTCAACCCCGGACTCCGCGGAATTGATGGCCGCGGACTGTGCTTGCACGTCCGCGTTTGCCTGCACGTTCTCCTGCAAGAGCAGTTTGTCGCCCTTTTTGACGTGGTCGCCTTCCTTGACCAAAATCTCCGTGATCCGCCCAAATCCTTGGGCCGTCACGTTCGTATACGTCGTCGGTTTGACCTCGCCCGAGGCCGTCACCAGCGACACCAGGTTCTCCTGGGTCGCGACTTTCGCCGTCTGCACGGTGACCACGCCCTTATTGGCTTGGTTCACGCTCACCAATACGATCCCGCCAAGCACCACTGCCGCGCCTACGCCAATTGCTACTTTATGCCACGTCTTCATGCGATTCCCCTTCGGCTTGCCACTCGGTGACCATCCGTTAGATTGCTCCGCGAACATTACCTCTAGATGAACACAGGACCGCCACTCCACGCAGGGACACTTGTTTCGGTCGTGCTTCCTCTATCCTACATACGCCCGTTCGGGTCGAAATGTTTCGCGGGAGGCTTGCTCCACGTTCGCGGTTCGGGCTTAGAAGCAAAAGACTTACAGGAGCCACCCGCCGTGGGCATGCTTGGCATCCTCAACGGAGGTATGGCTGATCCTGCATGCCATTCTATGTTTAAAACAGCCGAAAGAAAAGACTCTCGCCCGCCGTGGCGGGGCTCTCGCCGACAACCGACCCACCCTTTTTGACGTAGAAAACCACCAAATGGCCAACCCAACAAAACAGAACATCTTGTGAGAACGGACCGCCCAGCAGCCACCAATGATGCCATAACCTCAAAACTCGGCCGATAACCTAGTCGGGCGATCCGTCCGCGGAGAGGTGGCAGAGCGGCTGAATGCGGCGGTTTGCTAATTCACCCTGACCTGTTCGCACAGACCTATTTTCAAGTGTTTTGTTAGCGTTACAAGCCCCTCCGTTGCACCACAAGCGCTCATTTGCAGTTTATTGTTCAGCAGGTGTTCAGCAAGAATCCCTGTGGTCCCTCGCTTCATTCCGCGTCAAACTGCCCCTAGCTCCGACGAACCCGTTTCCAATTCGCCGGGGTTGTACCCGTCACACGACGAAACGTTTTGGTGAAGTGGCTTTGATCGGCAAAACCGTTCTGTATAGCGATGTCGGCGAGAGAGTCACTGCCGTTCAATAGCATTTCTTGTGCTCTCTTCACTCGATTGCGGAGGCACCATTGATATGGCGGAAGCCCCGTCGAAACCTTGAAAGCACGCGCAAATTGGGATTGGGAGAGACCTATCAGTTGGGCGAGTTCGTCCAGGCCAATATCCTCAGTGAGATGTGCTTCGAGGAATTCCAAAACACGTCTTAGTTGCCATCGCGCAAGCCCACTGTTGACAGCCCGATTTGAGGCTTCGTGAGAAGCAAACAGCGCCGCCATCAGCGCCATAGTAAGACTCTCTCCATACATGCGATTCTCGGGGAGACTGCTGATACATTCTTCGGCGAGCAACGCAGCGCAGTTCGTCACCCTCTCGTCGTACAGCATCAGTACAGGAGCCGTAGCCTTAGAGTAGTTCAAATCCTCACCGAGGACCTTGGGCAACGTATCCAAGTCAAAGTGAAGCCGAAGGTCATGTGTCGATTTGATGCTGTCTGAGTAGCCCCAAATTGACATATCCGGCGGGATAAACACAGTATGCCCGGCGTCGTAGCGGCACCGTGGCGTTGGCCGATTCACATTTAGCCTGGGCTCGCAGTACCCGCCGGTCTGTTCGAGCAGGATAGCGACGGTCGTCTGTTTGGAGGATATGTCGTGCCACACTCGACCGGGATTTAGATGCTGGACAACGTGACGAACCGTAATTTCGTTCCAGCACCGCGATCGATGCTCGACCCTGTTGATGCCATGTGGCGCACGAAAATCAAATGGTTCCGGCTTGTTCATATCGCTAACAAATGATGTGACAAAATCTGAAAAAGCTTCGACCCCCATTTTAGACGAATGATCCCGCCAAACGCCCCCATAGGGCCGCGCGCCCCCCGCGCGCCGGCGGGACCCGCCAACGCAAGATTAGAACAAGATTGCAGAAAACAGACAAGAAGACAACAAGGGCTCTAGTGGATGCTGAAGAGGAGTCTTGTCCGTGTGGATAGGACTGCCACGAGAGAACGTGATGCCGGGGACACTTGAAGCAATGGTTTTGGAGAGTAGCACAACAGACGATCGATACAGGCCAACGCGGCGGGACGTTGTGACCGGCCTTGCCGCCACCGTACTTTCGATGAGTCCCATCCCAGTATTGGGACTCATCCACGAACAACGAGAGGGACACATCCACATGGCACAAACAGTCGAAACATTGCTACGCGAAAACATACATGGAGTCTTTAGCGAACCCGACACCGAGAAGCGTCATAAGGCCATCGCAAGACTGTGGGCTGAAGATGGTGTGTTCATCGACCACGACGCCCGGTATGAAGGGCATTCAGGGATTGCCCTTGCGGCCGATGGGCTTGCCAAAAAGTTCCCCAACTTTATCTTTACCGAGCGGGGCGAAATCATGGCAATTCCCGGCGCCGGCAAGCTCGCTTGGGGATTCGGTCCCGCTGGAGCGGAACCCGTTATCACTGGCATCGACGTGCTCGTGATAAAGGGAGAGAAGATTGGCGCGATTTACACATTCCTCGATCCGCCAAAGAAATAGTCAGTTCAGGACCCTCTCATCGACCTATCGCCGCCAACACTGGGATCACTTATCGGTTCTGAATCATTCAGCCCATTTTGTTCCAAGAATAGCGATTTGTGACAAGATGCGATTCGCATGGCCAAAGTAGCCTGTCGTCGCAGGTCAGACTGGCCTTTACCACCTGAGCGTTGCCTCGCGGTAAAGGCGGTACAGCGGTCAACGCTGTGGCGCTGAACTGATGTACTCACGATGTCTGACCGCGCAGGGGAGAGACACACTTTGAGTTCATTGAAAGCCGGACTGAATGCGCTCCTGACGCCAGAAGAGAGCGTATTGGTATTGATTGATCATCAACCATTTCAGTTTGCGAATATCAACAGTCACGAGCCGACGATGATCATCAACAACGTCATCGGCTTGGCGAAGACGGCGAAAGCCTTCGGCGTGCCTGTGATCTTGACAACCGTCGTGGCGGCGCGGGGCGGCAAGATTATCAAGGGAATTCAGGATGTCTTTCCCAACAATGAAGTCATCGATCGAACGTTCATCAATACATGGCAAGATGAGAAGGTCGTGACCGCGGTCAAGGCCACGAAACGCAAGAAGTTGGTCCTCGCCTCGTTGTGGACGGAGATGTGTCTTGCAATGCCGGCGATCCAGGCTCAAGGAGAGGGATTTGAGGTCTACGTTGTGACCGATGCTTCAGGAGGAGTCTCGCCGGAAGCGCACGATATGGCGGTGCGTAGAATGGTTCAGGCTGGCATTGTGCCTATCACCTGGATAGCTCTCTTAGGAGAGTGGCAGCGTGATTGGGCGCGCGAGAAGACTCTACCGGATCTCGTCAATTTGCTTCTCGAGCATGGTGGTGCCACGGGTGTGGCCTATGCATGGGAATTGCAACTTCTCGCTGAGAACAAGCAGCCGGGTTTTTGATTTTTTGGGGGAATCGGTTTGCCAGGCAGGAGAGGGGTTCGATCCGATCTCCTGCCCGGTTTCTCTCTGACGCTCGATCTAAGTCCATTGATAGCCGAGGGCATCAGCAACAGAGAGGAACGCCACCATTCCGGACCGCGCCAATGAAGCTTTGCGTCGCTTCGTTTGAGCCCGTGAGGGATTTTGCACCAGATGGACACAGAGAGACGCGGAGATACGCAAGAACATCAAGCGTACTCCACTCTGTTTCCCGACTGAGTAATGGAAGGAAGCCGAGACCCGTGCGCTGTTTGGTCATTTTAGGGCTGTGCCTCTTTGTCACGGCCGCGCTCCAGGCGCAGACACCAGACCCAACGCCCATCGATGCTCCACAACCGGGAGTTCGGCCTCCACTGAGTCCTTTTCCGAGGTTTGAAGACTGGAGCTTTCTACGCGATCCATCCCTACGAGTCGACCCTTACGACAGATTGAAGTTCATTCCGCTGAACGATTCCGGGACAAACTACCTAACCTTCGGGCTTGAGAACCGGACGGAGTTTCAGTACCTCAACAACAATGATTGGGGCGCCGGGCCGCAAAATCGGACAGGTTATGTTCTTGAGCGGCTGACGCCCGATATCGACCTGCGCATGGGAGATCACCTGCGCGTGTTTGTGACTTTGGCCTTCGATGAGTTCAGCGGCAAATATCCGCGACCGGCAATCGACAAGGACATCGTCGACGGACATGAAGGTTTCGTCGAGTTCGGCGGCAATCTACGTGATCCGCACCCCGGTTGGGATGTCATTGTCGGGCGCCAAGAAGTCGTGCTCGGAACCGGGCGCCTTCTGGACGATAACGAGGGAGTGAACGTAAGAAGCGCCTTCGATGGCGTCCGGATAGGGTATGACAAACCAAAGGGGCGCATTGACCTGATCGCTGTGAAGCCGGTCGAGATCAACCCTGGTGCCTGGGATGACGTACCTAACCCGGGAATCACTTTATGGGGCTTGTATGCTTCGAATCTACACTGGAGCCCACGGTTCATGTCCGATGTCTACTTTCTTGATTACGATGCGAAGTCGGCGACGTACGGCAGCCAATCCGCGCGAGAGCAGCGCCGCATGATTGCAGGGCGGTATTTCAATCGCCTGCCTGGCGAACCGCCCAGGGCGGGTTTTGATTACAACATCGAGACTGGGTTCCAGTGGGGTTCTTTCGGGAATCGCTTGATCCGTGCATGGGGCGCTGGAGGGAATATCGGGTGGACGCTTCCCGATCCGATGTGGCGATGGCGCTTCGGGCTCCAGGCTGACGCCCTCAGCGGAGATAATGGCCAGCCGAATACACTAGGAACATTTAACGCGCTATTTCCGCGAGGAGCTTATTTCGGGCCGAAGTTCGCACTTATGGGGCCGGCAAATCTGCTGTCGATTCAGCCGCAATTTCAGTTCCATCCTCTGCAGAACGTGACCGGAGAATTCTGTTGGATCTGGTTCTGGCGCGAGAGCACAAAAGATGCGGTTTATAGCTTCGAGAACGTGCAACTACGGCCAGCGAATCTTAGTGACGCGCGCTACGTCGGCAGTCAGCCCAATCTCGAAATTCGTTGGGCGATCAGCGAGCATTTCCTGGCAGCGTTGAATCTCGCGGGCTCCGTTACAGGGACTTTCTTGCAGCAGTCTCCTCCGTCGAAAGAAATTGTGTTCGTCAATATTGGTCTTACGTATCGGTTTTAACGATATCGGACGACTTCCGGCAAGAATGGGATTCCCTGATGACTGGGTTGTGGTGCCACGCAAGATATAGCAGGCATACGACCACGACCGTATCTCCAACGATGAGTCGAGTGGCCAACTCCCTGCGATATTCAGCGAAGCGGCCTGCCTCTCGTTTGTAAAGGGCTGGAGGAGAGCCCGCACCGGTTTCAGCGGTGAGCGACATTCCCGAATTTCAGCACAGGAGAGACGCGCAATCAAGTCGGTGACTCAATTCACAACGCTGTCTACGATTCGAGATTTACAAGTCCTGAGTCGGCTTGTCGTCAGGAAATCAAGCACTGACGAGATGCGCGTTTATCGATACTAATCCGACCGACCCATGGCTCTACCGCGTGGCTACGAACTCCTGCCTCGAAAATATGTCTGTGGCGTAGTCCCCAGCATCGTCCGAAACATTTCAATGAAGGCACTTACGCTGTCGTAACCGACTGCGATGGCGACCTCCGTGACAGATTTCTTTTGTGCCAGCATCTCAAGGGCAGCAAACAACCGCGCCTGCTGTCGCCAACGGCCAAATGACATGCCTGCTTCAGCCGAAAACGCACGCATGAAAGTACGGCGGGCCATTCCGGCAACATGCGCCCAAGCGTCCAGCGTGCGGTCATCCGCAACATCATCCAGCAGAGCATCTGCAACTCTGGCCAGTCTTTCTTCTCTGGGTATGGTCAAACGCAAGGACTGCCGGTCAGGCTGTCGAATCTCATCACGAAGCGTTGCGATTAAGTGCTTCTTCGCCGCGTCGAGCGGTTGGCGCAGGTCCCAACCGACCATTCGATGAACTATGGCGAACAACAGCTCCGATGTGTTGAACACACAGGGCCCCTTGGGTAGTCCGCGGCACATCTCCGGAGACAAGTCGACCATCGAGCCAGCAGCACCTCCGACAGAACGCGCCGCGTGCTTACAATTTGGTGGAGTCCATGCGCAACGCTGCGAAGGAAACAGCCATCGTTCGTTTTCTGTTTCCACGATCAGCAACCCCTGCGTCAATGCGACGAGTTGCCCGCGGTGGTGACTGTGCTCCGGCGTCCAGCCCTCCACCATTCGCCTCTTGAAGTCATAGGCCAGCACGGGCGTATCGCTGTCGTAGAGTCCGCGCAGTTCTTCCATATTCTGCACGGAGAACATGGATTTCTGAGCTTGACCCTTTTCCGACATAGTTCGCCACTTTCCCGTTAGCGGAACAACCAAAGCTCAGTTAGAGTACGCGGCAGAATAACGAATCCACATTCGAAAGGCGGAACGAAAACGATCCTGAGCTTCTTGCAGAAGCAAAGCACACGGCGCGAAATGTTGCGGAATTCCGCCGGGTTCGCGGGAAGCGCCCTTCTGGCCCAACTGTTTCCGGCAAGTCTTCTAAACGCCGGCGTTCCTGCTCTTCGTCAGCAGGTGGCGACGCCTCCAACCGACTCTCTGGCGGCGATGCGCGCGCAGATGGGCACCGTACCTATCCACTCGCAACCGCTCGCGGAAAAACTCACCTTACTTTCCGGCCCTGGGGGAAATGTTGTGGTGTTGAACGGGCCCGACGGCAAGATCGTGGTCGACACGTTTCTTCTGCCGGCCTGGCCGAAGTTGAAAGACAATCTCGATGGGATCGGCAATGCGCCACTGAAAACGGTGATCGACACACACTGGCATGTCGACCACACCGACAACAACGCCAATCTGTACACCGCCGGCGCCATAGTGCTGGCCCACGAAAACACCAAGAAGCGCATGGCAGAGCCACACGACAGTGCGCTTTTCGGTTTGCACTTTCCGGCATCGCCTGCGGATGCCTTGCCGCAGCAGACATTCAGCGCCAGCCAAAAACTGCAAGCCAACGGTGAAATCGTAATTTTGCAATATTTCCAGCCGGCGCATACCGACACGGACATCTACATTCACTTCCAGAAGGCCAACGTGATTCACATGGGCGATACTTTTTTTAACGGCTTCTACCCGGTCATCGACGCCAGCACCGGCGGGAAAATCAACGGGATGATTCTCGCCGCCGATAAAATTCTCCCCTTGGCCGACAACAACACTAAGATCGTTCCGGGGCATGGCCCGCTGGGAAATAAAGCTGATCTGACCAAGTACCGCGACATGCTGGTTGTGTGCCGCGATCGCGTGCAAAAACTGAAGGCCGCCGGCAAATCGGCCGACGAAATCGCGGCGAGCAAACCGCTTGCGGACCTGGACGCCACATGGGGCAAGGGCTTTTTCAACGGCGATGTTTTTGTACGGGTGGTGTATTCGGCGCTTTGAGTCGCGATGCTCAGCGAGGCAAAGGCGCGGTCGTTCTGCGGTACGCCACTGTGGCTGATCCAAGTGAGGCTCCTATGAACCGCCGGTCGCCATACGTTTTGAGCATCGTAAGTCAAACTCTCATGAGCGCGGGCGCGAGAGAAGGGTCGGGAGAATTCAATGAGAAATCTAATCTACGCAATCAACCTTACCCTGGATGGCTGCTGCGACCATACCAAATTCAATCCCCCAGACGATGACGAAGTACTTGAACATTACACGCACCTCTTGCGAGAATTCGACCTGCTCGTCTATGGGCGTAAAACCTATCAATTGATGGTCCCTTATTGGCCTGATATCGCAAAAAGCCAGTCCGAGACAAAAGCGGATATCGAATTTGCTCAAACCTTTGTCTCCAAGAAGAAGATTGTTTTTTCACGATCATTGGCCAGCGCTGAAGATGAAAATACGAGAATTGTTCGTACCAACCTTCGCGACGAAATACTTAAACTGAAGCAGGAACAGGGCAACAATATTTTGGTCGGCGGTGTAGATGTCCCTTCACAACTAATGGAGCTTGGCCTGATTGACGAATATCGTTTTGTCGTTATGCCAACCATTGTTGGAGAAGGCAGACGATTGATGGAGGGCGTCAGCCTGCCCGAGAAATTGCAATTGAAACTGGTTGAGTCAAAGCCTTTTAAATCAGGGTGTGTCGCGCTTCGTTACTTGAAACAGTAAGAGAGAACTCTGCAAGGCTCTGCCGGCACTTAGCAGACTGGCGTTTTAGCCCGCGGGTGCAGGGCTGTGGAGCCTTGATCGCTTGTTGCAGATGCATCAACGCAATATAAAAGGGTCTAGCTGATTTTTGCGATTGTGTCTGCCGGCGGCGAGCGAGGACGTACTAACGGGCGGAATCAAATTAGTAACGCCAACAAAGAGCACTGAGTTGTCGGCAAATCGGAAGTAATCCAGATCGGGACATGCGATAGGTAGCGAGTCGGCATCTCGTCAGGAAATCAAGAGCTGACGAGATGCGCGTTTACCGGGACTGATCGCGGTCTCCCGTTCCCAAATGCGAGGCACCTGGGGCACCCATTTCAGTGGAAGAACACACTTCCATGGCACCTAGTCCCCCGCCGCCAAAGTCAGAATCCTCCGCTTCAAACATCTTCCGCCATTCCGGCATGACCCTGGTCTTCAAATACCACGTTTGAGGTATTCACCAGGGTTAGCCCCGACAACTCGCTTGAACGCCTTACTGAACGCAGCGTCGGACTCGTAACCGACCGACCGAGCGACGTCTATGAGCTTTTTGTCACGTTGTTGTAGTAACTGCATCGCCTTCTGCATCCGCCACTCGGTTACATATTCCAGTGGTGTTTGTCCGAGTAGCTCTTTAAAACGTGCTGCGAATGCGGAGCGAGACATGCCCGCCGCTTCGGCCAGGGATTCGACCGTCCAGGGTGTATTCACTCTGTCGTGAATGGCGCTCAGGGCAGCGCCCATTTGAGGATCGAAAATCGCACGAAGCCATCCTTTGTTGCGCCATTCCACTCCCGACGCGATATGCGCCCGGAGTGTCTGGATAAACAGAACCTCGGCTAGCCGAGTCGCGACTACTTCAGATCCCGGTGCCTGTTCTCCCATTTCTGACGCCAGCGCTTGCATTGTGTTGTGAAGAGCAAGCGTGCGTGCCTGATCGGCCTTAATCAGAATGAAGCTTGGCAATAACTGAGTGATTGGCTTCAGGCTGGCGCGATCGAAACTCAAGGACCCACAGACGATTGTCGTCGGTGCGCCACCACCTCCATAATGAGCGACATTGCTGTTGGCCCTGGCCGCGATCTCGCGGAAACTCCAGCTCGGACGTGTTCGCGGGCTGTCGCGCAAAACAATCGAAGTCCCCCGGGCCAGCAAAAAGCAATCACCACCGGTGAGGGGAATCGGCTCGGGAATCCCTTCCACGCTCAGCCAGCAGTTGCCGCGCGAAAGCATGGCGAAGTGAGCAAAATCTGTGGGTGACACCTTTTTGTCGGAAGGCGTGACTTTTTCTTCGGTCTGCTTCTCCTGTATTACGCCCCACGGGGCGGTGGCTTCGAGCCTGTGCAGGCCGAAAGCGGTTACGTGCATTGTTCTGAAGATGTCTGTTATCGGGTCCAACTTAGCCTCCCCGTTTGGACGAATAGACAAAAGATTAGGACTCCCGGGCAGTTCTCGTCCACCACCAAAGAAATCTAATCCTCTGTAGGAAATACTGCACATCTACCGAAGGGAGCAGTTATGGGAAAGCTTGAGGGTAAGGTTGCAGTCATCACGGGTGGATCGAGCGGCATGGCGCTGGCGAGCGCCAAGCGGTTCGTTGAAGAAGGCGCCTATGTTTTCATCACGGGCCGTCGGCAGGAAACGCTCGACGAGGCCGTCAGGCTGATTGGTCGGAACGTGACCGGCGTGCGCGGCGACGCGGCCAATCTCGAGGACCTCGATCGTCTGTTCGACACGGTCAAGCGGGAAAAGGGCAAGATCGACGTCCTGTACGCGAGCGCCGGCATGGGCGAAGCCGTCCCACTTGGCGAGATTACCGAGCAGCATTTCGATGCGACCTTCGGCCTGAATACGCGCGGCACGTTGTTTACGGTTCAGAAGGCGTTGCCGCTGTTCAACGATGGCGGATCGATCTTCATGACGGGGTCAGTTGCTTCGGTAAAAGGTTTTGCTGGTTACGGCGTGTATTCGGCGAGCAAGGCGGCGTTGCGCTCATTCGCACGCACGTGGCTCAACGAACTCAAGGGCAAGAATATCCGGGTGAACGTGCTGAGCCCGGGGCCGATCGCCACACCGATGCAGGACCAAGTTCTCACTGAGGAGGCGAAGCGCATGTTCGAATCCTTGATCCCGCGGGGAACGATGGGTCGTCCTGAGGAAATTGCGACGGTCGCGCTGTTTCTTGCTTCAGACGATTCGAGCTTCGTGAATGGGGTGGAGTTGTCCGTCGACGGCGGCTTCTCGGCCATCTGAAATCGGCGGATCTCGGTGAGTTCATGAGCTCCAAGGCATTCACCGAGATCCGCTAGGTAACCAAGTCTTAGGAACGACTCATCTGTTTGGCGGCGAGTATACGAACAGTTCGGTGGTTGTCATCCGCATTGGTCAAAGACGTTGCCCAGATGCTTCCTGAGAAGAAACTTGGCGCACCGCCTCACGCAGCCATGTGTGCCGTGCGTCTGTAGTGAGCCTCGGGTGCCAGACCATCAAGAAATGAAATGGGCGCAACTCTTGGGGCGCTTTCACGAGCCGCAAGGTGGAATTCCTTTCCACCATTTGCCTCATGCCATTCGTTAGAGTGAGCACGAGGTCCGTGCCAGGAAGGCAACTAAGGGCCGCGCCAAAATAGGACATGCAGACACAGGACCGGCGCTTTGCGCCTAACGCGGCAAGCTGCTTGTCCGGGATGCTCTGCACGCTGGGAAGAGTTCTGACGGTAAGGTGCTCCGCAGCCAGGTACTGCCGCAGTGTCAGGCGATCGCCAAACTTGCTCTGGCGGGCAACGGCGCAGATCCAGTCCTCGCGGTAAAGTCTCTCCGAACTGAAGTGAGAGGGCAACAAGCCGTCGTCAATGTGGAGAATGAGGTCAAGCTTTCCGCGCTCCAGCATATCCACAGCATCAGCCTGCCACGGTTGGAAATCAAAGCTCACCTTAAAACGTTCGGTCGCATAGCGGCGGCACAAGTGCGGTAGCAGCGCCATGCAAACATTGTCTGGGCCAGAAATGCGGAAACTGCTTCGCTCCTTTTTCGGATCGAAAACGCTTGGCACAACCAGCCCTTCTATCTTGGGAAGGACCTGTTCAAGTTCTTGGAGAATCTTGCGTCCTCGCAACGTGAGCTCAAACCCTGAAGGCGAGCGAACCACCAGCTCGTCCTGAAACATGGAACGCGCGCGCTGAAGGGCGCGGCTGACCGCCGGTTGACTGAGCAATAGTCGGCCGGACGCTTTGGTGACGCTTTGTTCCTCGGCGATCACCGCAAAGATGATCAACAGGTTCAAATCGACTTGGCGCAGTTTCTCTAGACGCATGTGGACCATAACTATTATGCATGAACCGTATGCCCAATGAAATCATCTACTGGAGTGTGGCAGCGATTGTGGGGCACAGAAAAAGGAGGAGGCGATGGCACAAAAGCAACAAATTGAGAATCGCGGGGGGCTTTCCGAGAAACGAATTGTGGTGCTCGGCGGGTCGTCCGGGATCGGGTTAGCAGTGGCACAGCAGGCTGTGGCTCAAGGGGCAACGGCAATCATTGCGTCTAGCAATGCAGATCGGGTTAAACAAGCGGTCGCAACGCTCGATGGAAAAGCGGGAGGGCACACGCTCGATCTTTCGAAGGAGCGCGACATTCAAAACTTCTTTCAGGGGATCGGTGAACTTGACCATTTGGTCTTCACCGCCGGCGACGCGCTGCAATTGAATATGCTTGAAGCGACGGACCTCACCAAAGCCCGGCACGCTTTTGAGTTGCGCTATTGGGCTGCTCTGGCTGCGGTCAAGTACGCAAGCCCGCATATCCGTAAGGATGGCTCGATCGTGCTCACAACCGGAATCGCAGGCCGGCGCCCGCACAAGGGATGGGCAATAGCCGCAAGCGTCTGCGGAACTATCGAAGCCCTAACGCGTGCCCTGGCCGTCGAGTTGGCGCCGATTCGCGTCAACGCAGTGTCTCCGGGGGTCGTTCGGACGAACCTGTGGCAAAGCATGAGTGCAGACGAACGTGAGCACTTGTTCGAAGGTGTTGGCAAAGCACTGCCCGTGGGCCGCGTCGGCGAGCCTTATGACATAGCCCAAGCCTATCTGTTCTTGATGCAAGAAGGGTTCAGCACGGGGCAGACCGTTGTGGTCGATGGCGGTACGGTCCTGGTTTAGAAGCGGTCAGCGGAGTTCACCAATAGAGTGCAAGTCAGCAGTTTTGAAAGGAGGAACAAAATTTGTGGCAAGAGCACCAATTATCACCGGCGCCTTGCGCGGCATAGGGACCACCTCAGTCACTGACGAGGCCCTAACAGCGCGGGAAGTTGTCGAAAAACTTCATCAATATGATGATCTGCCGCCCTTTCCGAAAATAAATATTCACTTTCTGGCGACGGCACCGGGCAACGAACATCTTTTGAAATTTATGACCGAGAAACCGGACAATCCAATCCGGTTTAAAGGCAAACGCATCGGTATTATCGCGACACATGGTGTCGA
>Ga0210403_10000314_pt1 | contig 52922 bp, 39 predicted proteins | sample IncBWC19MmetaG_FD_150863 | JGI IMG/M metagenome (GOLD analysis project Ga0210403, IMG submission 150863) | Forest soil microbial communities from Barre Woods Harvard Forest LTER site, Petersham, Massachusetts, United States - Inc-BW-C-19-M | ecosystem: Environmental > Terrestrial > Soil >...
CGGTACGGGCCAACGGATTGGAGGGCAGCGCGACCTTAAAGCGCATGCTCGGCCAGGCGGATCGGCAAATCAAGGCGCTGTACGAACTGGGCGAGGCGCGTTACGGCGAAGACCCGCCGATCGACCTGCTGAACAATCTGCTGTATTACGTGGCGCGCGCCACTACCAGCGGCGGGCGGATCTCCGCCGTGCGTGCTTCCTTCAAACTCGCCGAACTTCTCCCGGTGGATGACGGCATCGAGCAGGAGCGCGAAAGCCTTTCCGCGCCGAGCGTCAAGTTGATGCGCACGGTCGCGGCGGCGATCAAGGAAGATCTTTCGAAGGTCAAGGATGTTCTCGATATCTTCGTGCGCCGCGGCGGCGGTCAAAGCTCGGAGCTCATGCCGCAGCTCGAACTGCTGAAAAAGATCAGCGACACGCTCGGCGTACTGGGATTGGGGGAGCTGCGTCAGCGCGTGCAGGAAGAAATCCAGGCGCTGACGCAAATCGTCCAGGACGGCAAGCCGCCGTCCGAAGACTCGCTGGTGAGAGTCGCCGGCGTACTGCTTTCGGTGGAGGATAATCTTGACGATCAGCTGGTGCGGCTCATCCTGCCCGTGCAAAGCCGGGAGCCCGCCGCAGACGCTCCGCTCGAGGACCACGAATTCAGGCAGGTCAGCGAGGCGGTGCTGCGCGAATGCATCGTCAATCTGGCCCGCATCAAGGAAGCGGTGGCCACCGCCGTGCAGAAACCCAACGAATTCTCCGTGCAGGGCCTGGATAATGTTCCGCAGCTGTTGCGCGGCATCACCGCGGGGCTGCTCATGCTGGGCAAGGGCCGTGCAGTGGAGCTGATGGACGCCATCGGCAAGCAAGTTCGCAGGCTCATCGAGCCGGGCGCCGCGCCGCCGGATCCGATCCGCTTGGAACGGGTGGCCGACGCCATCGTCAGCATCGAGTACTACATGGAGACGCTGCAGAACGGGCGCACCGATCCTTGGTACATGCTGGACAACGCCGAAATGTGCCTGAAGACGCTGGCGGACGACGAAGCGCTGGCGCGCGTGCCGAACTTGAGCCTCACGAGCAGTGAAGCTGCCAGGACCATGAAGCTGGACCCCGCGGACACCATTGCCATGGAGCGCACCAAGCGCGCGCATGCCGCGACCAATCCGTTGATCGCCGTGCCGGAGCCCGAGGCGGTCGACCCGCAGTTCGTCGAGCTGTTCATCGAGGAAGCCAAGGAAGAAATCGCGTCGGTGCGCAAGACCTTTCCGTTGTGGGATGAAAATCCGATGGACTTCGAAGCGCTGTCCTCCATGCGCCGCAGCTTCCATACCTTGAAAGGCAGCGGGCGCATGGTCGGAGCGCGCGCCATCGCGGAGTTCGCGTGGTCGGTCGAGAATTTACTGAACCGCATCATCGACAAGACACTGACTCGCACGCCGGGAATGATGGCCTTGCTGCGCAGTTCCGTGGCCGCCCTGCCGCAGCTGGTGGAACATCTGGAGACGGGGCGCACCGGCACCGCACCCACCGAGGCGCTGATGACGCGCGCCTTCGCGTATGCCGATGGCCGCGATCCGGAGCAGGCGAAAGTCCATGTCGCGCCCGAGGACCGGGCCGGTTCCGATGCCAACAGCGCCACGACGAGCTGGGGCGGCGCGACCGCAGTCGCGAAACCGGCCATGGACGCCACGCTGCGCGATATCTACGCCAAGGAGACATCGAGTCACCTGGCGGAAATCCGCGAATACGTGCGCAGGCGCTCGGGGATGCCGGCGCCTCACGATCTGCCGGAATCGGTGTACCGGGCCATCCATACCTTGAGCGGCAGCTCGAAGATGGCGGAAGCGCGCCACGGCATTCGCATCACCGAACCGCTGAATCATGTCATGCGCAAAGTCTTCGACAGCGGCCTGGGTTTGTCGGACGGAGGTCTTGCCACGCTGGAGCAGTCGGTCCGCGCGATCGACAATGTCTTGTCGCACATCAATGAGTCGACCGGATTTTTCTCCGATCAGCCGGCACTGCTGGCGCGATTCCGCGCTCTGGAAGCCGAGATCGATGCGATGATCGTCCGCGCCGCGCGTGATACGAGCGCCTCGGCCCGGGTCCCTGCGCTCGTGGCGAGTGCCCCGCCGGCAGAGGCCGAGCCGCCGCCCGCCGAAGAGTTCGATCACGAAATCGCCAATATCTACAGCGAAGAGGCGACCGAGTTGCTGGAAGCCGCACAGGGCTCGCTGACCGGTTGGAACAAGGATCGCAAGGACAAGCAGCCGGTCGCGGAGCTGCAGCGCCAGCTGCACACGCTGAAAGGCGGCGCCCGGATGGCGGGCGTGACCGCCATGGGCGACTTGAGCCACGAGCTCGAGACCCTCGTGCTGCAGATCGACAGCGGCGCGGTCGCGGGCGATGACCACGCGCACGCCGTCATGCAGGCCAGCCTTGATGAACTCTCGCGCATGCGCGATCTGGTCAGCGCCGGAACGCTGCCCGGCGCCGCGCGCGACCTGATCGGGCAAATACGCGGTCTCGCGGGCCAGGAGACGCAGCAATCCGCAGCGGCACCGGCCCGCGCGCCGGCCGCAGCGCCTGTGCGCGCCGCGGTGCCGGAAAGGGCGCCGGAGCCGGCGGCCGCCCACGAGGAGGCTGCGAGCTTGGAAATGAGCAGCGCGCCCATCCTGCCGGGCCGCGAGGCGGCGCCGGTGGAGCGCGTGGAAATGGCGCGCGTGGACGCGGACCTGCTCGACACCATGCTCAACAATGCCGGCGAGGTGAGCATCTTTCGCGCCCGCCTCGACCAGCAGGTCAATTCGATCGATTTCAACCTCGCCGAGCTGGCGCGCACGGTGATTCGCCTGAAGGAACAATTGCGCGGGCTGGAAATCGAGACCGAAGCGCAAGTATTGCATCGGAACCAAGATATCGAGCCGCGGCGCGATGACTTCGATCCGCTGGAATTGGACCGGTACTCGGCGTTGCAGCAGTTCTCGCGCGCACTCGCGGAAACCTCGAGCGACGTTGCCAGCATCCAGGGCCTGCTCGAGACCTTGACGCGCGAGGCGCAAAGTCTCCTGACCCAGCAAGCCCGGGTCATTACCGAGCTGCAGAACAGTTTGATGCGCACGCGCATGGTGCCCTTCCAGCGGCACGTCCAGCGCTTGACGCGATTGGTGCGACAGGCGGCGAACGATACCGGCAAGCGCGCGGAACTTGCCGTCCAGGGCGCCGCCGCGGAACTGGATCGCCAGATGCTGGAACGGATGGTGGCGCCGTTGGAGCACATGCTGCGAAATTCCGTCGTGCACGGCATCGAGCCGCCGGATCGGCGCGCGTTGCTCGGCAAGCCCGATGTGGGCCGCATTTCGATCAGTCTGGAGCGCGATGGCGCCGAAATCGTCATCGTGGTGGCGGATGACGGCGCCGGCATCAATGTCAAACTGATCCGCGAAAAGGCACTGGCGCTCGGGTTGATCGATGCGCATGCGAAACTCACCGACGAGGAGGCCGTGCAGCTAATTTTGGAGCCGGGCTTCAGCACGGCCGGCCACGTTACTCAGGCCGCGGGCCGCGGCGTCGGCATGGATGTGGTGGCGACCGAAGTCAAGAAGCTGGGCGGCGGCTTATTTATCGACTCCACTCACGGCAAGGGGTCGCGATTTACGATTCGCCTGCCCTTCACCTTGGCAATCAGCCAAGCGTTGATCGTGCGTGTCGGGGACGAAACCTATGCATTGCCGCTGGCGACGGTCGAGGGAGTGGTGCGCCTGCCGAAAAATATCGTCGCGCGGCACTTGGGCAAGGATGCGCCGTTGTTCGAATACGGCGGCCAGAAATACCGTTTCCAGCACCTCGGATCGTTCGTCGGCCTGGGCGTCACGCGCCTGCCCGATTCCGACGTTTCCATGTCCGTGGTGCTGATCCGCGCGGGCGAACACTCGACGGCCCTGGTGACCGATGAATTGGTCGGCAGCCGGGAAATCGTCGTGAAGTCCCTGGGGCCCCAGATATCGGCGATCCGCGGCGTCGCCGGCGCCACGATCCTGGGCGACGGACGCATCGTCCTGATTCTCGACATGGGTTCGCTGGTGCGGTCGGAGTGGCGTGCGCGTCCCACGGAAACGGTCGTGCTTGATCAGCGCGACCGGCGTACTTTCGCGCTGGTCGTGGACGACTCGATCACCGTGCGCCGGGTAACGCAGCGCTTGCTCGAACGCAACGGCATGCGGGTGTTGACTGCGAAGGACGGCGTCGACGCGGTGTCGTTGCTGCAGGAAAATCTGCCGGACATCATTCTGCTGGACGTCGAAATGCCGCGCATGGACGGTTACGAAGTCGCCGCGCACGTGCGCAACGATCCGCGCCTCAAGCAGATTCCGATCGTGATGATCACCTCGAGAGTGAGCGAAAAACACCGCGCACGGGCCATCGAGCTTGGCGTCGATGACTATCTCGGCAAGCCTTATCAAGAAAGCCAGCTGCTCGACGCGATCGAGCCGCTGGTCAATCGCCGCAGCGCGGTCGTGCGGTAGAAATACCGCAGAGAGGCGCCAGGTCCCATGTCCGAATTGCGCGACGAGCTGTACAGCTTGCTGGTGCCCCTGGCGGGGGAGCGGTTGATCGTGCCGCGCGCCTGTGTCGCCGAGGTCATCGGCTATCAAGCACCGGCGGAAATGACCAATGCGCCGCCGTGGTATGTGGGCATCGTGGGTTGGAACGGACGCAATATCCCGGTCGTGTCCTTCGAAGGCGCATTCGGCCAGCCGCTGCCGAGCATCTCGACGCGAACGCGAATCGTGATTTTCCACGCTGCGGGCGGCCAGGTGAAAGCCGGCTATTTCGGGATACTGACCCAGGGCTTTCCGCAACTGGTGCGCGTCAATGCGGATGTGGTGCGGCCCGATCCCTCACGCAGCTTTCCCGAGCGCTCGCCGGTGATCTGCCAAGTCCGCATGGTCAACGAGACGCCGCTGATACCCGACCTTGCGCGCCTGGAGCAAATGATTTCCGAGGAAACCTCGGTGATGCAGTGAGCTTTCGACCGACCGCGGCATTCTAATCAGGGAGAATGGGATGAAACCAAGCACAGCTGTCTTTTGCGCCGCCCTACTCGCGATGGGGCATCGGTGTCTCGCAGATGAATCGCCGCCGGCCGCCCAAGACGCGAGCCAGTCGGATACGAGCCAGAAGCTACACGCGCTGCACTGGATCAACGGGCCGCAGAAGGTACAGTTGTTCGGCAACTCCTCGCTGCAGGTGCCGGCGGATTACGTCTTTCTGGAGCAGGCTGAAACTGCCAAGCTGCAGGCGCTGCAGCACAACCTGAGCAGCGGAACCGAGTATTTTTTTGCGCCGAAGAACGGCCGATGGGAAGTGTTTTTCAGCTACGGCGACGATGGCTACGTCAAGGATGATGAAAAAATCGATGCGGCGGCGCTGCTCAAGAACATCGAGGAAAACACGGTCGCGGGCAACAAGACGCGGCGCGATCGCGGCTGGGATGAAATGCAGGTAGTGGGCTGGCAGACGGCGCCGCACTACGAAACGCAAACCAACCGGCTGGAGTGGGCGATCGACGGCAAGAATCTGCGCACCAACGATGCAGTCGTCAATTTCAACACTCGAGTCCTCGGGCGTGGCGGGGTCATGTCCGCGGTGCTGGTCAGCTCGCCCGACAATCTCGATGAAGCGATTGCCGACTTCAAAGCGACCTTGACCGGATTTGAATACCTGCCGGGGAAACGTTACGCGGAATATAGACCCGGCGACAAGATCGCCAAGTATGGATTGGCTGCGTTGATCACCGGCGGCGCGGCGGCAATCGCCGTCAAGACAGGTTTTTGGAAGGTCATTCTGGGGGGGCTCATCGCCGGTTGGAAATTCATCGCCGCGGCCGCGGTGGCGATTTTCGGAGGCCTCGCAAGGGCGTTCAAGCGCAAGAGCCTCTGATTGTCGTACGAAAGCGGATTGTTTGGGCTGGCCGTCTTCTTCTACTTGTACGATTCGACCGTGCTGCTGTATTCGAATGAGGCCGTGCTTGCCTGCGATAACCGGCGGCATTGGAGCGCGGCAACGGGAATGGCGGGTTTTCTATTGGCTGGCCGCACAGTGTGCTTGCTCAATCCGTTCACGCCGCATCGGCCTGCCTTTCGCTTGAGATGGGAATTCAATTCACTGGCGCAAGCCCCGCAATCCCGGTGGATGGAGCGCGCCCACGAATTGAAAGTGCTGGCGCCGACGACCTGGTCGGCGGGAATAGGGCTGTATGCTCTGCTGCCGCTCGGCATGTTCACCGCGTTGGGAGCGTACGCGGTCATTCCCGCACTCGTCCTGCTCTACGGCTCGATCATCGTTTCTCTGGTCCTGGTACGCCGCCGGAAAATCCTGATTGTGCCCGGAGGCATGAGATTTCTGTCTCTGGCTTTCGAATGCATGGCTTGCCCGCCCTTCGGGGTCAACATGGTACGCCGCACCACGCTGGGGCTTGGAATAGCAGAGCCGCTGCCGCTGGCCGCCGTGCGCCTGCTGGATGCGGCGGGTTGGGCCAGGCTGCGAGCTTTGTGCCTCACGCGGGTTGAAGATGCCCTGCGGTCGGTCGCCACAGAATCGCACGAGGAGGAGTCGCTGCAGGCGCAGCGGCGGCGCCTGCTCGAACTGGACGGAAGCACATGACGTTTAACGAAGGCGCCGTCATTTTGTTCGGCCTGGTTGCCGGCTACTGGTTCGTGAGCAAGCTGTTCTTTGGGCCGACGCCCGCAAAAACTCAGCCCAAGCCGGCGAGCACGGCACCCGCAGCGGACGCTGAACGCGGCTGGCAGGAAATTCTCGGCGTGTCGGCGCAGGCAACGGCCGATCAGATCCGCGAGGCGTACAAGCGCCTCATCTCCCAGTACCACCCGGACAAGGTCGACAATCTCGGCCAAGAGCTCAAGGATCTGGCCGAGCACAAGACCCGGGAAATCACCGCCGCCTACCGCGAGGCAATGCGTTCGCGAGGTGTCGATCCGTGAAGGCGTTGCCGGGAAGGCGTTGCCCGGCGGCAATGCGGCCTCGAGGCGCTCCTCCCGCGTTCAGCCGTGCGTGAGTGCCTGATCAGGGGTCATTTCAGAAGACCGAACACCGCCACGGCATTGGTCGTACCCACGAACACCTTGCCGTCGGCCACCGTCGGCGTGATGTACTTGTTGCCGGTTCCGAATTGATCCCGATTGGCGGCGGCTTGATTGCTGTTGTACAGCTCGTGCGCGAGATTGGTTGCATCATACGCATGCAGCACCGCTGGACTGGTGTTTTCATGGGCCCACACGATTGGGTTGGTGGTGCCGTTGGCGGATACGCTCGGCGCAGTTCCAGGATAGGTGAAGTGCGTTGAGGATTGCGACTGCGGCGTGGCGACAAGCTTGGCGCTTGAAATCGCAAATGCCTTCAATGTGCCGGATACATCGCCGTAGTACAGCGTGCCATTGAAGTAAGCCGGCGTGGACCAGATGCCACCGGGCAGAGCGCCGCCGAGCGTTTGATAGTTATTGTTGCTGCCGGCGTTGAACCTGCCCATGGCATCCCTGTCGACCACGTAGATATTGCCGTCCTTGCCGGCGCCGACCATGAGATGCCGGACCGCACTGGTGGAATCGGTCAGATCGGGCAACAGCAGTTCGCCGCCGGAGCCCAAATCCTTGTCGGCATTCGACTCGGCCACCTCATTCGACATGGTGAAGTAATCCAGGACGTTGAGGCCGGCGCCCGCATTGGATATCTTGAGGAAGGAGTTGCCGTAATCCTGATTGTTCGGGAAGCCGTTGGCATCCAGCGTGGTTTCGAACGCGCCATTCGCGGACAGCAAGTAGATGTTGCCGGCGGCATCGGCCGCGGGACCGCCTCCCGCCATCCAGATCGCCGGTCCCGCGGAGCTATGGGCCGCGATGTTGAGAGCTCCAGTGCGCGTCAGGGACTGCGAAAAACTGATCATCCAACCTCCATACGGCGCGATGTCGCAATGCGACGTCCAACTCGTATAGATCGTGCCGTTCAACAGCAGGAGTGCGGCGCGCTCCTCGTAGCTCCTCGCATCGAATGAAGAGGTCGCGGTACCGGTGGTGGGAAACGAGGCGCTGATGTCGACCGGGCCGTTCAGCAGCTCCGCGCCGGTGGCGACGTCGAGCGCGTGCAGGCGCTGATGATAGGCCGAGCTGCCGTCGATGGACATGGCGACCACATAGATCGTGCCGTTTGGACCGGCGTTGCGATCGATGACCGGCGTCGAGGTGATGCCGATTTCAGGAATGACTTGGTCGCAGCCGCGGGCATCGCTCGGCGTCTCTCCGGTACGCAGCAAGGACGCGTGCCACAAGACCGCGCCCGAATCCGCATCGAAGGCATAAACCGAACCGTGCTCCGTGGCGACGAAAACTGCGTTGAAAAAGTTGCTGCCCACCGCGAGCTTCGACAGGTACAGCGGCTGCGCGTCGACCTTACCGTCCACCGGCAAGAGGCGCAGCAATCCGAAGGTCGCCGCGGACACGTTTGCGGGGGTCAGCGCCGTCTCCGCCAGGTTTTGGCCGCTGCGATTCAGGTCATTCTTGTAGGTGGTCACATCGACGCCTCGCGGCATCGTCGTGCCGGGGGCGACGCTGAGCCTGGCGCCGTTGCTCTTGGCGTTGCCGGCAGAATTGGAAACGACCACCTGAAAGGTGGCGCCGTCATCGGCCAGCGTCGTGGCGGGCGTGGTATAGCTCGATGCCGTGGCCCCCGAGATTGCCGTGGTGCCTTTTTGCCATTGGTAGCTGAGCGGTGCCGTACCGTTTGCCGCGACGGTAAAAGTCGCCGTCGTGCCGACTGCCGCGCGCTGGTCGGTCGGCTGCGCCGTTATCGCGGGCGCCACCGCCGCAGCGCTGCCGCTACCGCCGCCGCCGCCGCCGCAACCGGGCAGCAGCGACAGTTGCGCCGCGAGCACGAGCCAAAATCCGGTCTTCATAAGGGATCCGCCGCGAAATGTGGGTCTCTTGCTTATAGCCTTACCGCTCCAGCATCATCAAACGTCGCCAGTTCGCGACGAATCGTCGGAAACCGCCGACATATCGCCGTATCGCGTCTGTAAAAACGCAATTGCCGCGATGGCCGCCGTCTCGGTACGCAGCACGCGCGGACCCAGCCTCACTCGCGAGAAGGACGATAAGTCAAATGCTTCGAGTTCATCCGGTGTGAATCCACCCTCCGGGCCGATCGCAATCCGTGCGCCGGATGGCGCCGCGGCGCCGTTGCCGACGGAGCGCGCCTCGCGCTGCAGGTGGCGTGCTCGCTCGGGCTCCAACACCAGCCGCAGCATTCGCTCGGTGTGCGAGGGTGTCATGGCGCCGAGGTAGCTGAGCAGCGCCTGCGGCGGTTGCACATTCGGCAGCCGATTGCGGCCGCATTGTTCGCAAGCACTTACCGCGACGGCGCGCCAATGCGCCTGTTTCGATGCGGCCTGGGTGTCGTCGAGCCGCACCACGCTGCGCTGGCTCAAGACCGGCACGATGCAATCCACGCCAAGTTCCGTCGCCTTTTGAACGATGAAGTCCATGCGGTCGCCGCGCGGAACGCACTGCACCAGGGTCAGCTGAAAAGGCGACTCCCGATCGACGCTGCGCGCCGCGCCGATCGATGCCGAAACGCGCGAGCCGCGCACCGCCTCGACGGCGCCGGTGAATTCACGCCCATCGCCGTTGAAAAACACGACTTCGTCGCCGCTGCGCGCGCGCAGGACCTTTGCCAGATGAGCAGCGGAGTCGCGCGGCAGTTCCAGCAGGCTGCCGGGGTTCAGCGGGCCCTCGACAAATACGCGGGTCAGCCGCATGGGATGCGGCGGTGGGTGAATGCGGTATTCATAGGCCCGCCGGTGAGATTCGTGTAAAGCCTGCCACAGTGGGGAGAAGCTTACACCGGTGCGGTCGTCGTGAAGACCGGTAACCGCTCCCGAAACGACCCTGGAGTCAGGGTCGTTCCGCCGCTCAATAATCGAAACGCACTCCGAGTTGATAGGTCTGTCCGTAGAATTCGCGCTGAATCACGCGTTCGTACGATCCCTGATAGAACTTATGCGCGGTATCGAGCAGATTCTTCGCATTGAAATATGCAACCAGGTTGCCGGTGATGGCGTACGTCGAGCCGAAATCCATGGAGGTGCGAGTCGCGTTGAATACGTCCTGCGATTTCTGCGTGCCGATAAAGAACAGGTCCGCGGACGTGGAATAGGCAACCACGCGCAGGCTCAATCCGTCCCTTTCGTAGAAGGCCGCGGCATTCCAAGTGTTCTTCGAGGCCGACGGCAGCGTTGAGAATTCGCCCGGTCGGATCTCAATGCGCGAATCGACGAAGGTATAGTTGGCGCTCGCCCCGAGACCGCCCAGAAACCCCGGCAGGTCCTTGAAGCGCTGCTCCCAATTGAACTCCGCGCCCCGCGCGTGGGACTTGCCCAGGTTGCTGAAGGATACCAACCTCAACGGATTTCCGACCCCAGGGTAAGTCTGGAAGCCCGTTTGGTTCGGCACGATATAGTCTTTGAATTCCTTGTCGAAGAGACCGAACGAGAGTATTCCGGCGCTTTCCAGATACTTTTCAATCGTCACATCGAAGCTATTGGCCGTCGCGGGCTTGAGGTTCGGATTGCCGACGGTCACCTGACCCGAGCCAAAGTCGATGGTCTTGGACACGTTGGACTGATTGAACCCCGGCCGCGCGAGGGTCGACGACCAAGTCGCGCGCGTGACCAATTTAGGCTGAATTTCGTACTTGGCTTGCAAGCTGGGAAAGGCGTTGGTGTAGTTCTTGGTCGCGGTAACCGGCGTCACGGTATCTTGCTCGAAGGTCGGGTTGGCCGGGTCGTTGAAGGTCTTTTGTACTTGATACGCATGGGACTCGTCCGTGGTTCGTTCCACGCGCACGCCGCCGATGAGTCCAAATGGTCCGACGCTCATCTGATACTGGCCATATGCAGCATAGACATTCTCTTTGGCATCCAAAAATTGCTGTAGATCGAGCAGCACATCCGGGGACAGTGCCCCTGGGTTCGGCGGCGGGGCCTGCACGCCCGGTCCGAATGTCGCTTGCAGATAACCGGGGGCAATATCGACGCCGATCGGGTAGCGCCCGTTGTAATAGGTCTCGGGACCGCTCGAGGCGACGGACGAGAGGAGCACGGGCGTCGCGGGAGGAACATTGGGATAGGACAAGCTGTTGAAAGTGGTGCGTTTTTTTCTCAGGCGAGCGCTCGCACCAATCTTGAGGTCTTCCGTGTCGAAGCCGCTCCAGTGCAAGGGCATGTCGAAATCAGTGGCGAAAGACAGCTCCTTGTCGAAATTGACGGCGGTGCTGTTGTTGGCGCCGACCAATTGATATTGCGTCGGATCCAGATAGTTCGCGCCGGCAATCGTCTGGTTCGGGGTGTGCCCCTGGCCCGACAGGTCATAGGTGTAGGTAATGTTCGATCCAGCCGGGGGATTGTAGAAGTATGCAGAATTCACGTCGTAAAACTTGTCCCAAGTGCCCTTGGTGAAGCCGGCCCGATAGTCGAGCGTGTTTTCACCGAGGATGTTCTTGCCGCCCAGCACGAATACTTTGTCTCTGGAAGTCTCGCGCTCGTCGCGCAAGTTTTTCCTGATGGCGCCGGGGTTGTTGAGAGTGTCCGTGATGGTGCCGTCGGCGTTGACCCTGGTGTTGCCGTCGGCATTCAGATGCAGATACGGCCGAAGGTAGCCTTCCGTGTAGCCTGCATCGAAGCCGCGAATGTACCAGCTGTCATTCGCATTGGGCTGATAGCCCAGATCGATGCCGTAGCCGTGCCGCTTGCGGTGCAGTTCGTAGTCGCGAAAATCGATGCTGCTGATCGCATCATACGGATGGCCGCCCGGCCCCGGCACGGCGCCTCTAGCCGTGTCATCGAAGTAACCGGGCTCGACGTCATCGAAGCCGCGTTGGTCGTCGTAGTAGGTGGCGGTCAACACCACCGAGAACGGTCGGTCACTGTAGGCCTCGACGTCGGAACCGGAGGGCTTCCCGGGGCCGCCGAAGCGCCCGCCCGCGGTGACCGCCACGTCGATAATGCCCGTGCCGCGCAGGGGTTCATATCCGGATCCGATGTTTCCCTGAATGAAGGGAGCACCACCTTGCGGTGCCGTCTTCGGCGTGATTTCGATGGTGCAGCCGAGAGCCTCGGCATCCTGACTCGGCAGGTTCGATTTGGTGACGGTGAGCGCACCGACCAAACCGATCGGAATCGAATCCAGTGTCACCGCGCGATAGCCGCCGAACGGCGAAGCATTGTTGGTGGGGGGCAGACGCAAACCGCCGAATGTCGTGCTGTTCAGGTCGGCATCGAGGCCACGGCAGTTGACGTAGCGCCCCTCACCCTCGTCGGTCTCGAGTGAAATGCCGGGAATGCGGCGCACCGCCTCCGCGACGCTGACGTCCGGTATCTTGCGTATTTCCTCGTACGTGGTGATGTTGACCAGGTTGGGCGCTTCGAATTGAGCGGCGCGGGCGATCGCAATGGTGGAACGTTGCGACAAGACAACGATCTGCTGCAACGCGCTCAACTCGCTGTCAACCGAAAAATCGTCTTGCGTGGGTTTGCCCGCCGCAATGGTGACCTTGTGCTGCAGGGGTGCGGCGCCGGCGGGCGTCACCAGCAGCGTGTATACGCCCGGTTTGAGATCCTTGAACGAATATGCGCCTTGCGCGTTCGTCGTGGTTCTCGCATTGGTCTCGGCGATTTGCACGCTCGCCGCCGCCACCGGTTGCGAATCGCGCGAGCGTACGATGTGACCGGTCAAGTCTCCCTCGGCTTCCGGCGACCCCTCGGCAACGGCGAGATTCGAATAACCCTGTACCAGAACCGCCAAAGTCGCCACAGAAGCAATATTTTTAAGCCGCACCACACTCTCCCAAAAGCTACGTCCACGTTGAGGGACGTCAGATTGCGAGGCGAGTGTTACGATATTGTGACGACGTAGTTGCCGGGGTGCGTGACAGGAGAACCATTGCAGGTCGATCTCGACAGCGGACTGATGCGCGGCGTTAGGCAAGCTGCCTCGCCAAACTACGATGCGCGCCCCGGCGGAGTGGAGGCGGAGTTGATCGTCGTACACGGCATCAGCCTGCCGCCCGGAGAATTCGGCGGGCCTTGGATAGAGCGGCTATTCTTGAATACGCTGCCGCTCGATATGCACCCGTACTTCGCCGAAATCGGCGGGTTGCGCGTGTCCTCGCATCTGCTCGTGGCGCGCGATGGCGAACTGACCCAGTTCGTCAAATTCACCGATCGCGCCTGGCATGCGGGCCAGTCGAGCTACCAGGGCCGCGAAGCATGCAACGATTTTTCGATCGGCGTGGAACTCGAAGGGCTCGACAGCCTGGCCTACGAGGAAGCTCAATACGACACCTTGGCGGAGGTCGTGGCCGCCCTTTGCGACGCCTATCCTCGACTGTCTCCGCAACGCCTGGTAGGACACAGCGACATTTCACCGGGACGCAAGACCGATCCGGGTCCCGCATTCGATTGGGAACGCGCCCGACGCCGTATCGGCGAGGCATGCCGGGCGCCCGGGCGCCGCTAAGGCGGCTCGGGAACGCTGCGACGGGCCCTTAGGCAAAACCCTTGCTCTGGGCGCAACGTGAACCTGATCACGTTCCAAGTCAGCAGATTTCCGCCTCCAGGCCGACAGTAAGGGTGAGTTCATAATCCATACCAAATGCGGCGAAGGGGAGGGCTATTGTTTCGTTGGTTCGCGGACCTCCCGATCGAACGCAAATTGCGTGTGGTGATAACGGTTCCCGCAATGGCAGCCTTCGCGATAGCGATCGTCATGCACGTTGCGACAAACCTGCTGCACCTGCGGGCAGATATCCAGCAGCATGCCGCGGCCATCGCACGCACGGCCGGCGTCAACGCGATCGAGGCGCTCGGCCGCGGCAATACCGCGGCCGCCATCAGCGCCTTGGCCGGCCTGCGCGACGAGCCCATGGTGGACCTGGCGGAAGTGTACCTGCTGGACGGGGTGAAAATCGCCACCTACGATCGCGCCGCAATCGGCGTGCTGTTGGGTCCCGGCGGTACGCCGCTGCGGGTGCGCGCGGATCAATTCCAGGTCACGGCAGCCGCGGCGCACGAAGGCGTGATCGTCGGCTACGTGCATATTCTGGTGCCGGTAGCATCGCTCTACCCGTACTGGCGGGGCTACTTCTTGATCAGCATCATCGCCATCGCCGCCGCCATTTTGATCTGCTACTGGCTGGCGGCGCGGCTGCAACGGCAAATCTCCGGTCCCATCGTCAATTTGGCGCACACCATGCAGCGGGTCTCCAACGAACAAGACTACAGCCTGCGCGTCGAGCGCAGCTCCGCGGACGAGATCGGCTCGCTCATCGAGGGCTTCAATCACATGCTGGGGCAGATCCGGCATCGCGATTCGCGGCTGGAAAAATACCGTCAATTTCTCGAACAGCAAGTCGCCGAGCGCACCGAGAATCTGGGCAACGCCAACCGCGAGTTGCAACTCGTCATCCAAGAGGCGACGCGGGCAAAAGAGGCGGCCGAACGCGCCAGCAGCGCCAAGAGCGAGTTTCTCGCACGCATGAGCCACGAAATCCGCACTCCGATGAATGGCGTCATGGGCATGTCGGAGTTGCTGCAGGCGACCGAACTGACGCCGCGTCAACGGCACCTATCGCAGACCATCAATCATTCCGCCGGCGCGCTGCTGCAGATCATCAACGACATTCTGGATTTCTCCAAAGTCGAGGCCGGCAGGCTCGAGCTGGAATGCATTGAGTTCGGCTTGCGCGAAACCGTGGAGCAGGCGATCGAGCTGTGCGCGGCACGTGCCCACGCCAAGGGGCTCGAGCTGGCCTGCGATGTCAAGCTCGACGTGCCCGCAAAGGTGCGCAGCGATCCGATGCGGCTGCGCCAGATTTTGATCAATCTGGTCGGCAACGCCATCAAGTTCACGGATGCCGGCGAGGTGATCGTGCGCGTCAAGGTCATCGGCAACGATGACCTGTTGCGCTTCGAGGTGATCGATACGGGAATCGGCATCGCAGACGAGGCTCAGGCCGACATATTCAACGCATTCAGCCAGGCTGACTCGTTCACGACACGCAAATACGGCGGCACGGGCTTGGGGTTGGCCATCTGCCGCGAGCTGGCCAGCCTGATGGGCGGCCAAATCGGCGTCAACAGCGTGGTGGGGCGCGGTTCGGTGTTCTGGTTCGAGGTACGGCTCGCGCCGGCGGCCGAGGCCTCGCCGACCTTTACGCGCCTGCCGAGGATGAGGCTGGCCGGGCTGCACGCGCTCATCGTGGAAGACAACACCAGCAATCGCGATATTCTCGCGCAGCATCTGAATTCCTGGGGCGTCGAGGTTGTGGCAACGGAATCCGGCCCCGCCGCGCTTGCGGTGCTCAACACCGACGAGGGCCCGCGATTCGATTTCGCGCTGCTGGATGATCAGATGCCGGGCATGGACGGCATCGGACTGGCGAAGCGCATCCGCGCGGATCCGCGCCAGGGCGCCCTGCGGCTCATCATGCTCACGACGCGCGACCACCACGAGAGCAACTCCGACACGGTGCAGCTGTTTGCCGCGATCCTCACCAAGCCCCTGCGCCGCTCGCAGCTCCTGAATTGCGTGACCCGCGCGGTGACCGTCGCCCCGGAAGCGGGAGCGGATGAGTCCGGCATACGCGCGGCTCTGCCGGCCGCGGCAGCACGGGCATTCGTGCCGAAGATTCTGCTGGTCGAGGACAATCCGGTGAACAGGGAAGTGGCCGTCGGGATGCTCGAAAGCCTGGGCTGCGTGGCTCACGCGGCGGAGAACGGCTGGCTGGCCCTCGAGGCGCTGAACAATGCCGCCTATGACGCGGTGTTCATGGACTGCCAAATGCCGGTGATGGATGGCTTGACCGCGACCGCGGAACTGCGCCGGCGCGAACAGAACGCGGGCGGCGCGCGCCTGCCCGTCATCGCGCTGACGGCGAACGCCATGGAGGGCGACCGTGAGCGCTGTCTCGCCGCGGGGATGGATGACTTCCTGAGCAAGCCCTTCTCACAGCAGCAGCTGGCGGCGCTGCTCAGGCGCTGGCTGGCGCTGCAGCTGCTGCCCGAATCCGAAAAACGCGAAGCTTCGCGGCTGCCGCTGATCGATCCTTCGGTGCTGCGAAATATCGCCGCCCTGGCGCGGCCCGCGCTGCTCGATTCCATGATCCAGCTGTATCTGCAGCACTCGCCGCCGCTGATAACCGCGATCGAACAGGCGGCGGCACTCGGTCAAGCCGAGGGGCTGCAGGCGGCGCTCCACACTTTCAAATCCAGCACCGCGAATCTCGGCGGTCTGCGCCTCGCCACGCTCGTGAAGGACTGCGAGGGCCTGGTGCGCGAGGGCGGCATCGCCAAGGCGGCACCGGCCGTGCAGAGGATTCGCAGGGAATATCAAGACTTCTGCAGCGCACTGATGCAGGAACGATCGCCGAGCGCGGCCTAGGGCTCGAAAAGGGAACCGATGAACAAAAATCAGACTCGCTCCATGGCAACCGTGCTCGTCGTCGACGACGATCCGGGCGCGCGTTTGCTCGTGGGCAGCGCTCTCGAGGTGGCGGGTTTCCGGGTCGTCACGGCTGAGGACGGCAAGAGCGCGATTGCCCGATTTCAGGACCATCCGGCCGATTGCGTGGTTCTCGATGTGGTCATGCCCGGGATGAGCGGCTTCGACGTCTGCCGCGAATTGCGGGCCAGCCCAAATTCGCGGCATGTGCCCATTTTGATGCAGACCAGCCTGGATGACATGCTCTCGGTGCAGCGCGCCTACAACGCGGGCGCCACGGATTTCTCATCGAAGGGAATCAATCCGATGTTGCTGGCGGAGCGCGTGAAATTCCTGGTTCGCGCCAAGCAGACTCAGGACCAATTGCGCGAGAGCGAAGCGCGGGTGCGCTACCTTGCGTACTACGATCCCCTGACCGGATTGCCCAACCGCCAACGCTTGCTGCAGATCTTGGAGCAGCAGGTGGAGTGGGCGAACCAGCACCAGCGGGGGCTCGCCGTCCTGATGCTCGATGTCGACAACTTTTCGCGCATCAACGACACGCAGGGTCAAGCGGTCGGCGATAGTCTGCTCAAGGAGATCGCCCACCGCCTGCAACTGTGCTTGCGCGATACAGAGCGCACGCTGCCGCACGATGCTTCCCGCCACGACGTGAATGATTGGGTCGCGCGCACCGGGGGCGACGAATTCGCGCTGGCGTTGCCCGGCGTTGCAACGACCGACAGCGTCCAGGTCGTGGCGCAGCGGGTCCAGCTTGCCTTGGCCAGGCCGTTTGTGTTCGCGCAGCAGGAGATCCCTCTATCGGCGACGATCGGCGTGAGCATCTATCCCGGCGATGCGCCGAGCGGCGAGGCATTGATCAAGAATGCCGACGCCGCCATGCACCACGGCAAGAAGGCGGGGCACGGCAGGCTGGAATTCTTCAAGAAGTCGATCAGCACGCGCGCGGCCAAGCACCTTTCGATGGAGGCCGATCTGCGTAAAGCCTTGGAACGCAGCGAATTCACGCTGAACTATCAGCCGCGCCTGGCCGTCGAGGGCATGCGCGTGGAGGCCGTGGAGGCGTTGCTGCGCTGGTGGCATCCGCAACGCGGTTTCGTGTCTCCCGACGAATTCATCCCGCTGGCCGAACAGAGCGGCTTGATCGTGGAGATCGGCGATTGGGTGCTGCGCGAGGCCTGCGCCCAGGCGCGCCGGTGGCGCGACGCCGGCGGACCCGGCTGGCAGGTCGCCGTGAACGTCTCAGGGGTTCAGTTTCGCGACGGCAGCTTGCCGGAGCGCGTGTCGCGAGCCATTCATGATGCCGGAATCGAGCCGCGCATGATCGAGCTGGAGTTCACCGAAGGCGCGCTGATCGAAAATTCCGCCGTGGTAAGCAAGGCGGTCAAGGCACTGAAGGAATTGGGCGTCGCCACCGCGCTGGATGACTTCGGCACCGGCTACAGTTCATTATCCTACCTCCGGCACTTTCCGATCGATACCCTGAAGATCGACCGGGCATTCGTGCGCGACATCGTTTCGAAGAGCAGCGGCAACGCGCCGCTGGTCGACGCCATCATCGCCATGGCCAAGAGCCTGGGGTTGGACACGGTGGCCGAGGGTGTGGAAACCGAAGCGCAATGGCATTACCTGAAATCCCGCCAGGCCGATCAAGTTCAAGGGTTTTTGTTCTGCCGGCCGCTGGCGCTCGAGGATTTGGAACGCTGGCATTCCGAATGGCTGCACGCCCACCAGCCCTCCGCGAATGCCGGCTGAGGCATCGGCGCAATACTCAGCCAGACTGCCTAGGGCGCGTTGCGGCGCCAGACCACCTCGCCGTCGGCCGAGCGCGCGAGCACGCGAGACATGACGAACAGCAGGTCTGACAGCCGATTCAGATATTTGAGGGCATCCGGGGCGACGCTTTCCACACGGGCCAGCGACCAACAGCGCCGTTCCGCGCGACGGCAGATCGCCCGTGCGAGATGACAAGCGGCCGCGGCGGGCCCGCCGCCCGGCAGGATGAACTCCTTGAGCGGCGGCAGGCCCTCGTTGAGCCGGTCCAATTCCGCTTCGAGCCGATCGACATGCGCCGTGTTGATCATGATGTGCCCGGGGATGCACAACTCGCCGCCAAGATCGAACAGGTCGTGCTGAATTTCCGTGAGGGCTCGCCGGATTTCCGGAGGCAGTCCCGGGTTGCCGAGTATGACCCCTAGGGCGCTGTTGGCTTCATCGACCGTGCCATAGGCCTCGACGCGCACGTGCTCCTTGGCCACGCGGGAGCCATCGCCGAGGCCGGTGCTGCCGTCATCGCCGGTGCGGGTATAAATTTTGCTGAGGCGGTTGCCCATGACCTCAATGATGCGACGACAGCCGAAGGTTTGCTATGGTGGTGTTCATGATTCATTCTCCGGAAATGCAGGCGGCGCTGGATGCCGCCGAACAAGCGGCGTCAATCGCGCGTTCATTGTACCAGCGCAACATCGAGATCCGAATCAAGGCGGATAAATCGCCCGTCACGGAAGCCGATGTGCGCTGCGAATTGGCCATCCGCGAAGTCATCGAGGCGCGGTTTCCCGCGCACGGCTTTTACGGCGAGGAAACCGGTCTGCATCGCCGCGATGCGGAGTATCTGTGGATAGTCGATCCGATTGACGGCACGAAAGCCTTCGTGCGCGAATATCCGATGTTCTCGACCCAGATAGCCTTGATGCACCGGGGCGAGATCGTGTTGGGCGTCTCGAGTGCACCGATCTACGGCGAGGTGGCGCACGCGGAGCGCGGACGCGGCGCGTTCCTGAACGGCAAGCCCATCGCCGTCAGCAACGTGGCCACCATCGAATCGGCGCACCTGTCCTGCGGCAATCTGAAGAGCCTGGCCTTGGGCGCGCAATGGTCGCGCTATGGCGCGATGATCGCGCGGCTCAGCCGCATTCGCGGCTACGGCGACTTTCTGCACTATCACTTGCTGGCGTCCGGAAAGATCGATGCGGTGATTGAGACCGACATCAATATTCTGGACATTGCCGCGTGCGCGGCCATCGTCAACGAAGCGGGAGGCCGGTTCACTGAATTGAACGGGGCACCCCTTACGCTCGGTTCGACAACGGTGCTGGCGAGCAACGGGCACCTGCACGCCCCGGTGCTGGCGGCGCTGGGTGGCGAGTCCCCGGGGTGAGCCCCCGTGAGCGGGGCATTTCCGGCGACCGGCGCATCAATCGGAGGCCTCGACGTTGAATTCGACGACTTCACCGTTGCTAGTGCCGTACGACACCCCTAAGGGTTTGCAGCACACCGGGCAGTCCTCGATATAGGACTGTTCTGGAATCGACAGATCCAGCGTCAGCGTGATCCGCTCCCAACAATGCGGGCAGGTCGTGTCGTGGCCTTGGATGAGAATCATGCTGCGCACACTCACCAAAAGATGATCAATTTCAATAGCTTGTAATCAACAAACGCCGAGTCTATCGACCGCCTCCCGCACACGCAAGGCAGCGGGCGCGCCGGCACGCGAAAAAATGCGACGGTCCGCAACACACCGGGAATGCGACGCGACCGTTATACTTCCTCACTGGCTTACCGGGGATGGAAATACGAGGAAACATGGAGCCGACCGATACTTCAAAGCCCGATTACTTTCATCGGGTTGTAGATTGCCAGTGGGCCTGTCCGGCGCACACCGACGTTCCCGAGTACATACGCCTGATCGCCCAGGGCGAGTTCACCGCAGCCTACATGGTGAACCGCGAATCAAACGTGTTCCCGGGCATCTTGGGCCGGGTTTGCGACCGTCCCTGCGAACCTGCCTGCCGCCGCGGCCGCATTGAAGAGAAGCCCGTCGCCATCTGCCGGCTGAAGCGCGTCGCTGCCGATAACCGCGAAGACATCAGCGCGCTCCTGCCCAAGGCGCCCCGCGAGAAAAACGGCAAGCGAATTGCGTGCATCGGCGCCGGTCCCGCGTCGCTGACCGTGGCCAATGATTTGCTGCCTTTGGGTTATGAGGTCACGATTTTCGAACAATACGCCGTGCCCGGCGGACTGATGCGCACCAACATTCCGGCCTTCAGGCTTCCGGCCAATGTTCTTGACGAGGAAATCGGTTACATCGTCGACATGGGTGCGGATCTGCGCCTGAACTCACCCATCAAGAGCATGAAACGGCTGCTGGATGCAGCAGAATTCGACGCGGTATTCGTCGGATCGGGCGCGCCCAAGGGCAAGGAACTCGAATTGCCCGGCCGCCGCGATACCGACCGCATTCACATCGGCATCACCTGGCTCGAATCGATCGCCTTCGGCCACATCGACAAGGTGGGCGAGAGGGTTTTGATCATCGGCGTCGGCAACACCGCCATGGATTGCTGCCGCAGTTCGCTCCGGCTCGGCGCCAAGAGCGTAAAAGTCATGGCGCGCAAGCCGCGTCAATTCTTCAAGGCCTCCGAGTGGGAACTGGAAGACGCCGAGGCCGAAAAGGTCGACATCGTCATCAATCACGCACCCAAGGCATTTGTCGTCGAGGGCGGCAAGCTCACGGGCATGATGTTCGAAAAATTGGAATACGACATCGAGAACGGCGACATCACGGCGACCCGATCCTTGGGCGATGTGTTCTTCCCCTGCGATGACGTCATTCTTGCCATCGGGCAGGAAAATGCCTTTCCGTGGATCGAAAAAGGCAGCGGCATCGAGCTCGACAAATGGAACGTGCCGAAGGTCGACGCGAGGACCTTCCAATCGACGCGCCCGGAAGTATTCTTCGGCGGCGATGCGGCCTTCGGTCCGAAGAACATCATCTGGTCGGTCGAGCATGGCCACCAGGCCGCGATTTCCATTCACAAATTCTGCCATGACGAACCGCTCGACGAGCGCCCGGCGCGGGGCGTGACCCTGTCGAGCCGCAAGATGGGCATGCACGAATGGGCGTACAAGAACGAATACAACGGCGTGGAGCGCCGCCTCGTGCCGCATGTGGGCTTGGTGGAGCGCTTCAAGAAAATCAACATCGAAGTCGAGTTGGGGTTCACCGCGGAAGAAGCGGCGCTCGAGGTGCAGCGCTGCCTGAATTGCGACGTGCAGACGGTCTTTGCCGCGAAGCTGTGCATCGAGTGCGATGCCTGCATCGACATCTGTCCGGTGGATTGCCTCACCATTACGCAGAACGGCGCGGAGGCGGATTTGCGTGCCCGGCTGACGGCGCCTGCCACGAATCCGACGCAGGCGCTGTACGTGTCGGCGGCATTGCCGCAAACCGCACGCGTCATGGTGAAGGATGAGGATGTGTGCGTGCATTGCGGACTGTGCGCAGAGCGCTGTCCGACGGCCGCATGGGACATGCAGAAGTCGACCATCCGCATCCCCCTGGCCAGCGATGAGGAGCTACGTGCATGCCCAGCCTGAGCGCCGAGGCCAACCGCGTGAACGATTTCGTGGTGAAGTTCGCCAACGTCAACGGCACCGGATCCGCCAGCGCCAATTCGCTGATCATGAAGGCGATCTTCCGCATGGGCGTGCCGGTCACCGGCAAGAACTATTTTCCCTCGAACATCCAAGGTCTGCCTACCTGGTATGAGATCCGCGTGACCCGCGACGGCCACGTCGCGCGCGCCAGCCACGTCGACATCATGGTCGCGATGAACGCCGAGACCTACTCCAAGGACATCCGCGAACTGCGTTCCGGCGGATATTTGATCTACGACTCGACCTGGCCGCGCAGCGCGCTCCTGCAGCGCGGCGACATCAGCGTGATTCCCGTGCCGCTCGCCAAGCTGGTGAACGAGAATTTCGACGGCGTGCGCAACCGCATCCTCTTGAAGAACATCGCCTATGCCGGCGTGCTGGCAGCGCTGCTGGACGTCGACCTCGAGGTGATCAGCGGGCTGTTGAGCGAGAGCTACGGCAAGAAGCCGAAGCTGCTCGACTCGAATACGCGGGCACTGCGCTTGGGTTACGACTACGTCAAGGAAAATCTGACTTCGCCGCTGCCGCTGCGCGTCGAGCACCTGGACAAGACCCGCGGCCACATCATGATCGACGGCAACACGGCCGCGGGCCTCGGCTGTCTGTATGCGGGCGCCACGGTGGGCGCGTGGTATCCGATCACGCCTTCAACCTCGTTGATGGACGCTTTCAAGGGCTTTTGCGAACGCTACCGCGTCGATCAGGAGAGCGGCGAAAGAAACTTCGCGGTCCTGCAGGCCGAGGACGAATTGGCGGCGGTGGGCATGGTCTTGGGCGCCTCGTGGAACGGGGCGCGGGCGTTTACGCCCACGAGCGGGCCGGGGATTTCCCTGATGAACGAATTCATCGGCTTAGGCTATTACGCCGAGGTGCCCTGCGTCATATTCGACGTGCAACGGGTCGGGCCCTCCACCGGCATGCCGACGCGCACGCAACAGGGAGACATTCTGTTGTGCGCCTACGCATCGCATGGCGATACCCGGCATGTGCTGCTATTCCCGGCAAACCCGGAGGAATGCTTCTACATGGCCGTGCAGGCCTTCGACGCCGCCGAGCGCCTGCAAACGCCGGTCTTCGTGATGTCGGATCTGGACATCGGCATGAACGATTGGATGTGCCCGGACTTGAAATGGGACGATGCATACCGGCCGGACCGGGGCAAGGTACTGTCGAAACAAGAGATCGACGGCCTGGAAAAGTTCTATCGATACCTGGATCGCGACGATGACGCGATTCCTTACCGCACGCTGCCGGGGACTTCTCCCAAAGGGGCATATTTCACCCGAGGCTCCGGCCACAACCAGTATGGCGGCTACACCGAGGATTCCGCCGAATACCAAGTGGTGCTCGACCGGCTGAAGCGCAAGTTCGCCAACGCTCCCAGATATCTGCCGAAGCCGGTTTTGCTCGGCAAGGGCAACAGCGCCGTCGGCATCGTCAGCATCGGCAGTTGCGACGGCGCGATCCGCGAAGCGCTCGAGGCGCTCAAGCAGCAGAAGATCGAGGTCGATTATCTGCGCGTCAAGGCATTCCCGTTCAACAGCGAAGTGGAGGCGTTTCTCAAATCGCATTCGACCATCTTCGTGGTGGAACAGAATCGCGACGCGCAACTGAAGTCGTTGCTGATCCTCGAAACCGCCGTCGAGAAAGCCAAGCTATTTTCCATCCTGAGCTACAGCGGGTTGCCGATTTCAGCGCAACCCATTGTCGATGAGATCCGCGCCAAGCTCGCCGAGGCGCCGCGACTGAGCCTTGCAGAGCCGACGCGGCTCGCGCGCAATACTCAGACAGGCCCCTAACACCGAGTCCTCCATGTCATACATCAACAAGCCCAAAGTCGCCCACCCCTCCCTGCCCACCAACGAATTGGGGCTGACGCGCCGTCAATACGAAGGCAGCATGTCGACGCTGTGTGCCGGATGCGGCCACGATTCCGTGACGGCGGCGCTGGTCGAGGCCTGCTGGGGACTGTCGCTGCAGCCGGAGCAATTGGTCAAGCTGTCGGGCATCGGCTGTTCGTCGAAGACCACCGCTTATTTCGTGAGCGGCGCGCATGGATTCAATTCCGTCCACGGCCGCATGCCGTCGATCGCCAGCGGCGCCAATGCCGCCAATCGCGGCCTCACGTACGTGGGGGTGTCCGGCGACGGCGATTCGCTGTCCATCGGGGTCGGCCAATTGGTGCATGTCATCCGCCGCAACGTCAACATGCTGTACATCATCGAGAACAACGGCGTTTACGGACTCACCAAGGGGCAGTTCTCCGCGTCCGCGGATATCGGCAGCAAGGCGAAGCGCGGCGAGACCAATGCTTCGCCGCCCATCGACCCGGTGTTGCTGGCCCTTTCCCTGGGCGCGACGTTCGTGGCACGCAGCTTTTCCGGCGACAAGGCGCAGCTCGTGCCGCTCATCCAGGCCGGCATGCGCCACAACGGCTTTGCCCTGATCGACGTGCTCTCGCCGTGCGTGACCTTCAACGATCACGAGGGCTCGACCAAGAGCTATGGCTTTACCCGCGAACATTATCATGCGGCGATCGAAGCGGACTTCGTGCCGCGGGCCGAAGAAATTGCAGTGGACTATCCGGCCGGCGAGGCCATCCCCGTCAGTTTGCACGACGGCAGCCGCGTGGTGTTGCGCAAGCTCGATCCTGCTTATGACCCGACGGACCGCACCGCTGCGTATAACTACATCGAGAACAAGCTCAAGCAAAATGAGTATGTGACCGGGCTCATCTACATCGATGAGGCGGACAACACCGAGTTTCACAACCTGAATCGCACCGCCAAGGCGCCGCTCAACAGCATCCCGTTCGACAAGCTGTCTCCGGGCAGCGCGGCGCTCGATAAATTGATGGGGCGCTACCGCTAGCCCGGTCAGAGCGATCCGACGGGCGCCTCGTGCCGACGCAAATGGCTGGCGGACAGGAAGATCCGCACAGTCTCGCCGAGGAACTCATAGATTGCCATTTGCGATCGCATCAGTGCATCCGCGCTCGGAAGGTAGCGCAGCACGCCAAAGTCGCGCGCCGCAAGGATCCCGACCGGCGCCGGAATGACCTCGAAGCCTGCATCCGCGAATTCCCGCACGGAGCGCCGCATGTGCGTGGCGCGCGTGACCAGGACAATGCGGCGCACGCCCGCGGCGCGCACTATCCGCGCGGAATTGCGGGCATTTTGAAAGGTGTCGTAGGCCTGATCGTCCACCCAGCGCGTCTCCATGCCAAAATTTCGCTGCAGCGTGTCGTGCATCGCCCGGGCCTCGATCGAAAACCCGGTGACGAGGATGGGCAGTCCGGTTTTTTTCGCCAGATAGGCGCCATAGCTCAGCCTCTCGAGCAGGAAGGGCTCGGCGGCGGGGCCGCCGTACTCGGGCGCCAGCGGGCGCTGTCCGCCGCCGCCCAGGATCACGATGGCCTGGGCGTTGCCGGCAAGGTGCAGATCCAGGGGCGGATACCGTTCCACGACACCTGACAGTGCGTCCGACACGATCGGCGTCGACAGCAGCCACAACGAGACAATGCCCGCCGCTAGGCATAGCCGCGCAAGCAGCGGCCGACCCTTGAGCAGCAGCAATCCCAGCAGAGCGAGCAGCAGCGGGCCCGCAGGCGGGAGGATCAAGTCCTTCAGCAGCGTCTTGAGATGCAATAACCAGAGCAAGAACAGCTCCTCTTTGTTGGACAGCCCGCATTATGAGGATAGCGCGATCCGAAAGGTCAATGCGCACGCCGCGTGCGCCTGAGTGAAACCGCGGCGGGAAAGTGGCAATATCGGCACCCCCTCGAGAATTCATACCACCAGCCAAGGCCGCCGATGCAAACAGCAATTTCTCCGATTGCCCTGATGAGCGCCCTGCTGGCAGGCCACGCATTCGCTCAGGCGCCGAAGCTGCAAACCTGCGAGGCGGCTCCGCAGCCGGCCTTTTGCGGCGCCGTTCGCGGCGTGCGCACCGAGGGCTGGCCCGCACAGAGCCGCTCCGAAGTGATGGCGCAACATGGAATGGTCGTGACCAGCCAACCGTTGGCCGCGCAAGCCGGATTGCAGATCCTGCGGCACGGGGGAAACGCCATCGATGCGGCGGTCGCCACGGCCGCGATGCTCAACGTGACCGAGCCCATGATGGTGGGCGTGGGCGGGGATCTGTTCGCCCTGGTCTACGCCGCCAAGGAACACAAGGTTTTCGTGTTGAACGCCAGCGGCACCGCGCCCACGGGCGCAACGGTCGAGAGATTCAATCAACTGGGATACACCTGGAACGCCAAGAACTGGGGTCCGGGTTCAGGCATGCCTGCGGGCGGGATCCTGCCGGTGACGGTGCCCGGCGCCGTGTGGGGCTGGCAGGCGGTGCTCAAGCGTTTCGGCAAACTGACTTTCAAAGAGGTGCTCGAACCGGCGGCGGCATACGCGCAAGGCGGATTTCCCATTTCCGAGCGCATCGCCCATGACTGGCGGCTGCCCAATGCACTGCCGCTGCAGGCTTGCTGTACTTCGCCGGATCCCGATTCGATCAAGACCTGGTATGTGAATGGGGCGCAGCCGCAGCCCGGACAGATCTTCCGAAATCCGGATCTGGCGCGGACACTGCGCCTGCTGCAGGCGAAAGGTGCGGACGCGTTCTATAAAGGAGAAATTGCGCAAGCCATCGTGGCGAAGTCGCGGGCACTCGGTGGGTCGATGACGCTCGAGGATTTGGCCGGCTACACGGGCGAATGGGTTGAACCTGCGCGCACGCAGTATCACGGCTACGAGATCCTCGAACTCCCGCCGCCCGCGCAGGCCTGGGGCGCGGAAGAGATCTTGAACATCCTGCAAGCGTGCGTGCCGGTCTGGTCGGCGGGCGGGACTTTGGCATCACTGGGACCGGCGAATCCGCTGTACTGGCATTTCCTAATCGAGGCCAAGAAGCTTGCCTACGCCGACTTGTATCGCTACAACGCCGATCCGAATTTCTCGGCCGTGCCGCTCGCGAGGCTGCTGTCCGAGTCGTACGCCGCATCGCTTTGCGCAAAAGTAGACCCCAAGCATGCGGCGACGCCCGGCCCGCGGGGAGATTCCTCGATGTCCGGCGACACCATCGTGCTGTCGACGGCCGATGGCGAAGGCAACATGGTCTCCTGGGTGAACAGCAATTTTTCCGCCTTCGGCTCAGGGGTGACCGTGCCGGGTTACGGATTTATTTTGCACAATCGCGGCGCGCTATTTACGCTCAATGCCAAAAGCCCCAATGCCATCGAGCCTCACAAGCGGCCTTACAACACGCTGTCCGCGGGCTTCGTGATGCACAAGGACCAGCCGCTGATGACGGTCACGTTGATGGGCGGCGACATGCAGGCACAGGGACACGCGCAGCTGCTGGTCGACATCTTCGATCTCGGCGCCAATCTTCAGGCGGGCGCGGATATGGCCAGATTCCGCCATTCGCAAGTGCCGAATACGCTGAGCCTGGAGACGCCTCTGTATGAGTTGGTGGGCGCAAAGCTCGCCGCGATGGGCCACGCGGTGAAAGCGGTCAACGGCGAGGAAATGGGCGGCGTGCAGATTCTCATGTTCGTTGCCGACCCGTCTGCAGCGCAGGCGGGAACGGATACCATCCAGCATGTCGCCGGCTACTATCGCTCGGGGTCGGACTTTCGCAAGGATGGCGAAGCGGTGGGGTGGTGATTGCTCCTACGGCGGCACCAACCGGCGCTTGCCGTCGGCCGACAGCATGATCCCCGGCTCGTTGAGATTGCTTCGATCCCACAGTTCGCAAGTCACCTCGCGATGGCGTTGATCCAACGCCTCGCAGTAGTTGGTATACAGGCATAGGCGCACCTGGGGGCCCCGGCCTTCGCGGACTTTTACGAACCAATCCGGGTCTGCCAGGGCTTGGCGCGCAAATCCGATGATATCCGCCGCGCCGCGCTGCAGCGCCTGCTCTGCCTGATCGAAGTGGTGGATTCCGCCGGAAAGCACGATGGGAGTGGTGAATCCAGCCCGGCGCAGTTGCGCGCGGATGCGCGAGGATGGGTCGACATTGCGGCCGAAGGGCCCTTTCGCATCCGAATAATACGAGGGCATGCACTCATAACCGCTGCGGCCCGTGTAGGGGTAGGCGGCTTCGCCCACTTTTGGCTGTGCTGCGTCCTCGAATTTGCCGCCGCGCGACAGGGAGATGAAATCCATACCGGCGCCCGCGAGGCGCTCGGCGAAATATTCCGCGTCCTCGACGGTGCTGCCGGATTCGATGCAGTCTTCAGCCAGCATGCGGCAGCCGACCGGAAATCCCGATCCGACCTGCGCGCGCACCGCCGCGAGCACCTCGAGCGGCAGCCGAATTCGCTGTTCCCTTGCGCCGCCGTAGCCATCGGTTCGGGTGTTCCGCGCCGAGAGAAATGACGCCATGGTGTAGGCATGCGCGTAATGCAGCTCGACGCCGTCGAAGCCGGCGCGCCGGGCGCGAACCGCCGCGGCCGCGAACACCGCGGGAAGCGTGGCCGGCAAATCCCGGACCGCCGCCACATCGGTGTCCGTGACGCGTTCTCGATAACCGTTCCACAGCGACTCGAGCTCGCGCGCCGTCAACGCCTGCGCCAATTCGGCTGCCGTCAACGCGGCCAATCGCGTCCGGACGCTCGCCTCGTCGGCGCCGGGCATGTGCAGAAATTCCCGGTGCCGCGGCGTCACCGTCAAAAAGCGCTCGAAATATTTCTGCGGAGCGGGGCGGCGCCGAATGCTCAAAAAATCGATGATTTGTATGAAGAGCTTGGTCTCGCCGTTGCTCGCCCGGCGCACGCACTCCGCCAAGCGTTCAAGCCCGGGCAGGAAACGATCGTCACTGATGCGCAGCAAGGGACCGCTGGCGACATCGCGCACGCCGGTGGCCTCCACGACCAGCGCCGCCGGACGGCCCCGCGCAAACCGCTCATACCAGGCGAGCACCGACGGCGTCACGTCGCCCGCTTCGGCCGCCCGCCAGGGAACCATGGCGGGAACCCAGGTGCGCGACGCCAAGCGGACCGGCCCGATCATGATGGGCTGGAACAACTGCGATTGCCCCACCTGCGACGAGTCGGGCCAGGGCGCGTCGAGCGGCGCGTACTTGATGCGTTCAGGTGGACGCCAGGCGGCCATGGGCTTAACTGTCGGGGATCACGGCGGTTGCTTCTATTTCCACGAGCGCGCGCCGCTCGACCAAGCCGCGCACCTCCACGACCGACATCGCCGGGAAATGCTTGCCCAGCACTTCTCGGTAGGCGGCGCCGATCTCACGCGCCTCGCGCAGATACGCATCGCGGCTCAAGAGATACCAGGTCAGCCGGACCACGTGCCGCGGCTCCGCACCGCCCTCCTGCAGCACCCGCACAATGTTGCGCAGCGCCTGTGCTACTTGCTCGGTCAAATTGTCGCTGTTGAATTGCCCCTGCGCATCCCAACCGATCTGGCCGGATATGAATATCATCCGCCCGCGTGCGGCCACGCCATGGGCATATCCTTTTGGGCGCGCCCACTCCGCGGGTTGCAATGTCTCGGTGCTCATCGGCATACGGGTGCTCATTGGAATACTGCAGACAGCTCCGCTAGTTGCCTTGGAAAGTCGGGCGTTGTTTTGCCGAAAAGGCTGCGTAGGCACGGCGAAAATCATCCGTCTTCATGCAAATCGCCTGCGCCTGCGCCTCTGCCTCCAGCGCCTGGTCCAGTCCCATGTTCCACTCCTGATTGAGCATGGATTTCGTCATGCCATGCGCAAACGTCGGACCATCGGCCAACTCCGCCGCGAGTTGCGCGACCGTCGCACGCAGCTCCTCGACGGCGAGTACGCGGCTGTAGAAGCCGCAGGCGAGCGCTTCATCAGCGGCCATGCTGCGGCCGGACAAGAGCAATTCCGCCGCCCGGCCGTGACCGATGATGCGGGGCAAGATCGCGCAGGCACCCATGTCGCAGCCCGCGAGTCCCACGCGCGTGAACAAGAAGGCGGTTTTCGAGCGGGGCGTGCTCAGTCGAATGTCCGAAGACATGGCCAGGATGGCGCCGGCGCCCGCGCATACGCCGTCGACGGCGGCAATGATGGGCTGAGGGCAGGCGCGCATGGCCTTGACGAGATCACCGGTCATTCGGGTGAAATTGAGCAGCTCGGGCATGCTCATGCGGGTCAGCGGACCGATGATCTCCTGCACATCCCCTCCGGAGCAAAAGTTTCCATCCGCCCCGGCGATGACGATCACTTTTACGTCCGGGGCATGGGGCAGGCGGCGCATCAGATCCCGCAGTTCCGCGTAGCTATCGAAGGTGAGGGGGTTTTTCCGATCGGGACGATTCAAGGTGATCGAGCCGACCCGATTTTCAACGGACCAAAGGAAATGCCGGGCCTGGTAATCGGTCAAGGTGTCTTTCAATTCCATCGAAGTGTCTTTCACGGTTTTTTCCTCGTCAGTTGCGCGCGCACAAGCGACAAGGATTCACTCAATGCACGCTGTTCGCGCCTCGGGATGCCGGAGAAAAGATGTACGATCCAGGACTCGTGCTCGACAGCCATCTGCGAAAATTGCCGCCGGCCCTCCTTGGTGAGCTTGACCAGGTAGGCGCGGCGATCCGCCGAATCCTCGGTTCGAACGATCAGGCCGGCGCGCTCCAATTGATCGACGATTCCCGTGATATTGCCGCCGGTCACCAGCATGCGCCGCGACAGCTCGCCCATCTTCAGTCCCCGCGGCGCGCGCTCGAGCTGGGCCATCAGATCGAAGCGCGGCAGCGTGGTTTTGAATTGCTTGCCTAGGGCTTTACGCACGTGGTTCTCGATGAGGTGCGTGCACGTCAGCAAGCGCAGCCACAGGCGCAGGGATTCCTGATGATCGCCGGTCAGGCGAGTATCGAGGCCGACGGCTGCGCTCACGGCAATTCTCCGCCGGCAACCACGATACTCTGTCCGGTGACCGATTCGCTGCCGGGCAGGCATAGCCACGCGACGGCATTGGCAACTTCGCCGGGTTGAACGAGCCGCCCTTGCGGATTCGATTTGGTCATCGCCTGCAGGGCATCGTCGATCTTGCGGCCGGTGACGGCGGATATTTTCGCAGCGGCCTCCCTGACCAGATCGGTGTCCGTGTACCCAGGGCACACCGCATTGACCGTAATGTTGCGCGCGGCGACTTCTCGGGCCACCGCTCTGGTCAAGCCGATGACACCATGTTTCGCCGCGCAGTAGGCTGCGACATAGGGGTAGCCGGTGAGCCCCGCCGTGCTGGCGATGTTGACGATTCGTCCGAAGCCGCCTTGGAACATGTCGGGTAACGCTGCTTGCATGCCGAAATACGTGCCCGACAGGTTGATGGCGAGCAAGCGTTCCCAGAGGGCATCATCGCGCTTGGTGATCGGCGCGCTGATCGCCTGCCCGGCGTTGTTGATCAGTATCTCGACGGGCCCGAACATCGCGCGCGCGCCGGCAAACGCGGCGTCCACGGATTCGCGCCTGGCGACGTCCGCGGTGGCGCAAAAGGTCTGCGCGCCGGAGGATCTCAATTCGGCGGCAAGTGCCTCGAGCGTGGCGGCCGTGCGCCCGAGCATGCTCACCTTGGCGCCTTGCGCGATCAGCGCGCGCACGATGCTGGCGCCGATACCGCGGCCGCCGCCGGTGACCAGTGCGTGCCGGCCCTGCAGCGGCTTGCTGCCGTTCATACGGCGCTCCCGGCCGCGGCGCGCGCCGCGGCGCGCTCGAGCTGGCTCTGGGCGGACCGATAAGGCTCGGGCCACCACTGCTGCGCGTGGCCCTGCGCGCCAGCCTGCGCCAGCGTCCATGAAGGATTGGCCAGGTGCGGCCGCGCGATGGCGCACAAATCCGCGCGGCCCGCGGCGATGATCGAATTGACGTGATCGGCCTCGTAAATATTCCCCACGGCAATCGTGGGAACCCCGGCCTGGTTCCTGACCAAGTCCGCCAACGGCGTCTGCCACATGCGGCCATAGACAGGCTGCTGCGTTGCCACCGTCTGTCCGCTGGAGATATGGAGAATATCGGCGCCCGCCGCCGCCAACGCCCCGGCAATGACGATCACATCCGCTTCACGCACACCTCCCTCCGCCCAATCGCACGCCGATATGCGCACGCTCAACGGCCTATCCGCCGGCCAAGCGGCGCGTACCGCGCCCAGCACCTGCAACGGAAACTTCAAGCGATTTTCCACCGCACCCCCGTATTCATCGTCTCTAATATTGGTCAGGGGCGAGAGGAAACTCGCCAGCAGGTAACCATGCGCCATGTGCAATTCGAGCATGTCGAATCCGGCTGCGGCGCCGAGCGTTGCCGCGCGCACGAAATCCTTCTGCACGGCTTCCATCCGTGCCGATGTCATGGCTTGCGGCACCTGACTGATGCCGGGCAGGTACGGCAGCGGCGAGGGCGCCCACAGCGGCCAATTGCCCTGGCTCAAGGGGTGATCCGCTTCCTGCCATCCGAGCTGCGTCGAACCCTTGCGGCCCGCATGACCGAGCTGCAGGCAGATGCGCGCAGGCGACTCGGCGTGCACGAACTCCACGATTCGCCGCCACGCGGCGGCTTGAGTTTCATTCCACAAGCCGGTGCAGCCGGGCGAGATGCGCGCGTCCGCCGACGTACAGGTCATCTCGGTGAAGACCAGCCCGGCGCCGCCGGTCGCGCGCGCGCCATAGTGAACCAGATGCCAGTCGGTCGGCACACCCTCCACGGCCCGATATTGCGCCATCGGCGCTACCACCACACGGTTCATGAGCTGCATGCCGCGCAACCGAAACGGCAGGAACATCGGCGGACGCGGCCGGGCAACGCCGCTGCATGTCGACGCCAGACTCGCCTCGATCTTGTCTATGAACCGGGCGTCGCGCAGTTTAAGGTTGGCATGGCCGATGCGCTGGCTTCCCGATAACAAGCTGTAGGCGAATTGCAGCGGCTCCATGCTTTCGTAGCGTGCGACATTCTCGAACCACTCCATGCGGTTGCGCGCCGCATTCTGCAGTTTTTGCGCCTCGACACTGCGCTCGGCCTGGTAGGTCTGCAGCCCGGATTGCACATCCTTTGCAGGGCTGACATGCCGCACCAGGGAGATGGCATCTTCCATCGCCAGTTTGGTGCCCGAGCCGATCGAGAAATGCGCCGTGTGCGCGGCATCGCCGATGAGCACACGGGTGCCGTCGTGCCAGTGCCGGCATGCGACCCGATTGAAATTGAGCCAGGGCGAGCCGCGCAAGTGGCGCGCGTTGGACAGGAGCGGCGCGTTGCCCAGATAGGCCGCGAACAGCTTCTCGCAGAACGCGATCGACCGGTCTACGTCGGCCTGATCGAGCCCATGCGCCGCCCAGGTCTCCTCGCGCGTCTCCACGATGACGGTGGAAAGGTCCTTGCTGAACTGATAGGCATGAATCTGAAACCAGCCGAATTCGGTCTTCTCGAACGCGAACGTGAACGCTGTGAATTTCTGCGTCGTGCCCAGCCAGATGTACCGGCACTTGCGCACCTCGATGGCGGGGCCGAACTGTTCAGCCTGCCGCGTCCGGGCCTTGCTGTTGGCGCCCTCGGCAATCACCACGAGATCCGCGCCGCCGAACTCATCGGTGTCGTCGATCTCGTGCTGGAAGGTTTGCTTCACGCCCAGCGAGGCTGCGCGCTTTTGCAGGATGTTGAGCAGCTTGCGGCGCGAAATGCCGGCGAAACCGTGGCCGCCGGAGCGGATGGTCTCGCCCTTGAAATGCACGTCGATGTCGTCCCAGTGGTAGAACTCGTCGACGATGCGCGCATGCGAGGGCGCGTCAGCTTCGAGAAAATTGCCCATGGTGCTGTCGGAAAACACCACGCCCCAGCCGAAGGTGTCGTCGGGGCGGTTGCGCTCGAATACCTCGACGTCGGCGTTCGGCAACGCCTTTTTGAACAGAATCGCGGAATAGAGGCCGGCGGGTCCGCCGCCCATGCAGACAATTCGCTTCATGCTTCATTATAACATACATCAATAGTTTATATCTAAAATATAATTTGCGGCAGGCGGACGCGCGATGCCGAAAAGGGTGCAAGTTAAGCCGGTGCGGCGGCGCCCAGGAAGCCGCGCAGTGCCGTGGCCATTTCAGCCCGCGCGGCCGCTCCCGAAACGATGAGGTCAACCGCCACGAGCGAGGTGTGAATGTGGCCGCGGCAGGGCAGGTGCCGCGAAGCGACGCCCGCCGCGGCCAGTGCGTCGGCATAGGCGGCCCCTTGGTCCCGCAGCGGATCGAACTCGGATGTGACGATGAGCGCCGGCGGCAGCCCCGATAAATCCTTGGCGCGCAGAGGCGATGCGATGGGGTCCATGCGCTCGGGCGGGTCCGCATAGTGGTCCCAGAACCACTGCATCAGCGCGCCCGTGAGCAAGTAGCCCGCGGCGTTCTCGACTCCGGAGCCGCGCGAGAGATCCCAGTCGGTCACGGGGTTGACGAGCACCTGACCGGCGATCTGCGGCCCCCCGGCGTCGCGCGCCAAGCGGCACGCGACCGCCGCGAGGTTGCCGCCCGCGCTCCAGCCGCACACCGCCAGGCGGCCCGGCGCGGCGCCCAACCTGGGGGCATGGGCGGCGATCCACTTCAGCGCCGCGAAGGCGTCGAGCGCTGCGGCGGGGAAACGATCCTCGGGTGCGTGCCGATAGCCGACGGACACGATGATGGCATCGGCGCGGACGCACAGGTCGCGGCAGAAAGGGTCATCGGAGCCGGCTCCGCCGAACACCCAGCCGCCGCCGTGGAAGTAGCAGACCAGGGGTTTCGGGCCTTGGGTCTGCGGGCGGTACAGCCGATACGGCAGTTCACCGGCAGCGCCCCGCAGCACGCCGTCGACAATCTCCCCGACATCGGGGCCGGGCGGGCGGCCCGCGCCCATCGCGATCACCAAGTCGCGCGCGCCTGCGACGCTGAGCGTCTCGACCGTGGGCAGCTTGAGTGCCTCGATGGTCTCGAGAAGGACGGCGACGTCCGGCTGCAGGCGGCGGATCGCACCGTCGTTGCAGCGCGTTTCCCCGGATCCTTTGAAGTTGAATCCGAGATAGCCGCGATCCACGACTTCCTCGCAGGCCCGGCGATAGCGGTCGACGCCGCCGATGTAGGGCAGGAAAACCCGCGGCTTGCCGGGAACGTTCGCACCCATGTACCAGGAGTTCGCCCTCGGGAACAGGGTGATGTCGGCGTAGTCATTGACGTGCTGCACCCAAGCGCTTTCGGCCGCGGGCGTCGCTTCGATCGCGTCGAAACCTTCGCGGCGCGTGTGGGCGATGCAGTTGCTCACCCAGTCGACATGCTGCTCGATCGAGACGGCCATGTTCGACAGCACCGATGGGCTGCCCGGTCCTGTGATCAGAAACAAATTGGGGAAGCCGGCGGTGGTCAGGCCGAGATAGGTGAGCGGACCCCCTGCCCACTTGTCCTTGAGCGAGAGACCCTCGCGGCCCTCGATGTCGACGGCGACGATCGCACCGGTCATGGCATCGAAGCCCGTGGCGTAAACGATGGCGTCGAAGTCGAACGAGCGCGATGCCGTGTCGATGCCGCGCTCGGTGACGGATACGAGGGGTTCCTTGCGCAGATCGACGAGGCGAACGTGCGGCAGGTTGTAGGTCTCGAAGTACCGGGTGTCGATGCAGGGACGCTTGGTTCCGTAAAAATGATCCTTCGGACAGAGCGCGTCGGCTGTCTCTGGGTCGCGCACGATGCTGCGAATTTTGTCGCACAGAAAGTCGCACACGGTCTTGTTGGCCGCAGGGTTCACGATGATGTCGGCGTACGCGGCGCCGAAGGCGAGCAGGTCGCCCGATGCGTACGCGGCCAGGCGCTCAGCTTCGGACACCTGCAATGCGCCCACGGTGCCGGCGCTCATGGGAACGCCGGCGGCCGACCACCGGGCGGCCTCGCGATACGCAGCGCGGTCGGCGTCGTAGGCGGCCTTTTTGGCGGCGGTCAGCGGACCGTTCCGGGCGGGCCGGGAGAAATTCGCGGTACGCTGAAACACGGTCAGCAGAGCGGCCTGGCGCGCAATGATCGGGATGGACTGGACGGCCGATGACCCGGTGCCGATGACGGCCACGCGTTTTCCGCTGAAATCCACACCCTCGTGGGGCCAGCGATGGGTGTAGTACGAGCGGCCGAGAAAGCGCTCATGACCGTTTATGTCAGGGGCCTTGGGCAGCGACAGGCATCCGGTGGCCATCACGTAGAAGCGGCAGCGGAACTCGCCGCCCGGGTCGGTGCCGACCCTCCAGCTCGAGGTGTCATCGTCCCACCTCGCCGCGGCGACGCGCGTCTTGAACAGGATGTCGCGGCGCAGGTCGTGCTTGTCGGCGACATACTGAAGGTAGCGCAGAATTTCCGGCTGCGTCGCGTAGCGCTCCGACCACTGCCACTCGGCCTCGAGCTCGGGATCGAAACTATAGGAGTAGTCGATGCTCTCGATGTCGCAGCGCGCGCCGGGATAGCGGTTCCAGTACCAGGTGCCGCCGACATCATCGGCGCTCTCGAGCAGCTTGACGGACAGGCCTGACCTTCGCAGGCGATGCAGCAGATAAAGCCCGGCAAAGCCTGCGCCCACGGCGACGACATCGAGCTGCCCGTTGTTGCGCGACGCCATCCCGCCGTTCATTGCCGTCTCCCTGCCAGCCCGCTTAAGGCGTAGCCCCGAGCTGTGAAATGGCGCGCTCGAGTTGCGCACCCTGGTCGTCGGCCAGCGCCGCCGTGCGCAGCGCGCGCAGCCGAGCGGCACCGCCCGGGTCGCCGACCAGTGTCGGCACGAGCGAGGAAATCCGGCTGAAAGAGCTCCAGCCGCGCTCATGCGTATCACCGTAGCCCTTCACCAGCGTTTGGCACTCGGCAAGTTCCACGGCCAGGCCGACGTCGTTCCGAGCGATCTCCGCCATCTGTTTCAGCCAGCCTTCGATGCGATCGTTCTCGATTTGATAGCGCAGGCTCGAGCGCCTGAAGCGCCTGAAAACGGCGAGGCTGCGCAGCAGGGCAAAGCCGCCGATGGTCGATGTGGAGATGCGCCGCCCGGCCGTCAATCGAGTCAAGGTCCGATGCGCGCGCGGCGAGGCCAGCAGGCGCCTGCCAATGCCTGCGGGCAGGGTGCCGCAGATCTCCTCGACGCGCGGCTTCACAAACTCACGTATTTCCACCAGTTCGCCGGGGCCAGCCTTGACCTCGCGCCGGATACGCATCGCCCGGCCGCGCCGCGTCTTGATTTGCGCCACGCGCATCACGTCCTCGAAGCTCATCCACAATGCCAGCGAGCGCGCGGCGGCCGCGGTCAGGGCGGCAGCGGCGTCGCCCGCTGCGATGCGCTCAACGCGATCCAAAAATAAGGCGGCGTAGGCGTCGTCCTGATAGTCGGACAAGCGTGCCGCCGCCATTCCCAGCAATTCGTGCAGCGCTGCGGGGAACCGGTTTTCGATCCGCGCGCGCAGCCCGGCGGGAACCGCGCCAAGCGTGTAGTCGGACGAGTCGATCGTGCCGTGATGATCCGGCCAAGCCGCCGCAGTCAGCGGCTGCGCGGCCGCGGCCACGGCGGCCAGCCGGCCGGCTTCAAAGGCAGCCAGGCTGGCATCGACGCCGACGCCGGATTCCGCGATCGCCTGCCGATATTCCTCGATGCCCCAAGGCAGCACGGCCGCACCCGCGATGCTGCCGAGTATCACGGCGCTGATGCGTCCACGCGCTGCGTCGGCGACTTTGACCATGTCGAAGCCGATCAGCCGCGCGGCGTTGGCCGCAGCGATCTCGAACAGCTCGCGGGAATCCGCCCGGCCCTCGCCGAGCGCCATTTTTTCACCGATCGTATAGTCGCGATGCGTCGAGGCGATCAGCGTGGTGCGATCCTTGGTGACGAGTCCCCGATTGATCGCTCGCCCGGCCTCCATCCACTCCGATGCAACCACGATGTCGACATCCCCGGGGTTCGGCATCAGCGCCATGATGGGTGCGCAGCCGTCGGGCGCGTTCTCGCGGGGAAAGAATTCCAAGTAGTAGATGGTAGCGCCGGTGCGCTGCGCGACGCCGGGAACCGATGTTGCCTGCACGAAGTAGCCCGCTCGGCGGGCCGCCAACACCAGCCAGTCGGTCACGACACCGCCGCCTTGGCCGCCCAACGCCGCGATCGTCAAGGTGATGGGCCGTAGTCGCTTCAAGTCAAGAAGCGGATCACGGCCGAACGCACGCGTGCTTTCAGCCGATCCCAGGCGGTTGGGTTCACGATGACATCGGCGCGGTAGAACGACGGGCAGAGCACAGCTGCGTGCGCAACCTCGCCGCAAACCCCGCAGCCGACGCAGCTATTGTCGACATAGGCCACCGGATCGCGCCGCAGGGGATCCGGATTGCTCTTTACGGTGAGCGATGGGCAGCCGGATAATCGAATACAGGAATGATCGCCGGTGCAGATGTCCGCGTCGATGCCGAAGCGTTCTCTGACGACCCGTTCTCCAGCGGCAACCGATTTCTTCAGCGCCGGCCCCACGCGCCGCTGCCGGTTCAGCTGACACTCGCCCTCCGCAATGACGACCTTCGGTCCCGCGAACGGGGTGAGCAATGCCTCCCGAAGGACTCCCATGGTCTGCTTCATGTCGTACGTGCGGATCGTGCGCACCCACTCGACGCCCACGCCGCGCACGGCCGTCTCGATGCGATTTCGGGCGCGCCGGCCGTTGATTTCGGCCGCGGAGGACGGAATGTACTGCCCGCCGGTGGCGGCGGAATAACCGTTATCGACGATGATCGTCACGCCGTCATGGCGATTGAACACCGCGTTGCCGATGCCGCTGGTCAGGCCGTTATGCCAGAAGCCCCCATCGCCCATCATCGACAGCGCGCGGCGCGGGTTGGGCACATTGAAGGACGCGCCGCCGGCCGCACCCAAGCCGTAGCCCATGATGGTGCCGCCGAGATCGAACGGCGGCAGCGTGGAAAAGGAATGACAACCAATATCGGCGCTGATCTGCATCGGCCCCATTTCCCGTGCGAGCAGCTTCATGGACGCGAACAGCGGGCGCTCGGGGCAGCCGGTGCACAATCCGGACGGCCGCACGGGTACATTGCGCGCCAGCATGGCGGCCGGCAGCAACGGCACCTCCACGGCCGGCAGCAACGGCACCTGCGCGGCCGGCAATCGGCCGAACTGCGCCAGAAACTTGCGCAATCCCGCGATGACCACCGCACCGGTATATTCGCCCGCCATGGGCAGCGGCCCCTTGCCGACGATGCGGGTTTGCAGATCCGCCTGGCGCAGAAACAAGCTGGCGGCCTGTTCAATGAACTCGGGCTGCCCTTCCTCGATGATCAGGATGGCCTGCTTGCCTTGCGCGAAGCGCGTGAATTCCTCCGGCACCAGAGGGTATGTCACGTTCAGTACGTACAGTGGAATCTTCGACGCACCGAACACATCGGCCAATCCGAGCCGTTCCAGCGCGCGCAGCACCGTGTTGTACAACCCCCCCTGCAGCACGATGCCGACGTCGCAGGACTCGTTGCTCCCGGCGAACTCATTGAGTCCGCGCTCCTTGATGAACTTGATCGCGGCGGGCCAGCGCTGCTCGATCTTGGCGCGTTCCTGCGCGTAGGTCGACGGCGGCAGAATGATTTTGTCGAACGTGCGGCTGGGATTGTTCATGGCCTGCTGCAGAGTGAATGGCGGCCGCCGATTGTCTTTCGCACGGAATTGTCCGACCACATGGCACGCCCGGATCCGCAGCATCAGCATGACCGGCGTGTTGCTGGCCTCGGAGAGTTCGAATCCCTGCTCGACCGCCTGCACGATCGAGGGCAGATTCGGCTTCGGATCGAGCAGCCACATCTGAGATTTCATGGCAAAGGCGTGCGTGCGCTCCTGCATGATGCTTGCGCCTTCGCCGTAATCCTCGCCGAGCACGATGAGCGCGCCGCCTATCACGCCCGCGGAGGCGAGGTTCGACAGTGCGTCCGAGGCCACGTTGGTGCCGACGGTGGATTTCCAGGTGACTGCGCCGCGGATCGGATAGTTGACCGATGCAGCGAGCATGGCCGCGGCCGTCGCTTCACTCGCCGACGATTCGAATCGCACGCCGAGCTCGCCAAGAATGGCGCTCGCGTCGGCCAGCACGTCCATCAAGTGGGAAATCGGCGCGCCCTGATAGCCACCGACGTAGCCGACCCCCGACTGCAGCAGTGCTTTGGTGACGGCCAGAATTCCCTCGCCTTCGAACTGCGCACCGTCGCTCAGGCGCAGCGACTGTACTTCTTTGGCGAATGAACGTTCGGCCATGCAAATGAGCTCAAATAAAACCCAGTATACATGCGTGCGCCGGCCGCCTAAGTTCAGGGCTGCAAGCGCGTCGCGTCCCAGGGTGCGCCGGGATCGCCGCGGACTTGGCCCAAGGCCCGGGTAAAGCGCGCGCGATCATGAATGCGATATTCACCCTCAACCCACAGTTCCACGGCATCGAGATGGAGGCGATATCCGCCCCAGTTGGACGGCCGCGGCAACTGAACCGAAATGCTCTGCGGTTCGTCGGATCCTAACCCCTCGTAGGGAATGCCGAAGCGCAGTGCCTCGCGCGCCACCGCGTCTGCCAACGCCTGCCGCGATTCCACCGGCTGGCTTTGCTGGCTGGCCCACGCACCCAGCTGCTTGTGCCAGTCGCGCGTGCGAAAATAGGCATCGTTTTCGGCATCGGACAGCGGTTCCGCCCGGCCCTCGGCCCGAACCTGGCGATGCAGGTGGTCCCAGTGAAACACCACGGCGGCCCGCGGGTTGGCGGCCAGCTCGCTCCCCTTGCGTGACCGATAGTTGGTATAGAAGAGTATAAATCCCTGTTGCACCGCGATTTCCTTGCAGAGCACCACCCGGGCGGACGGATATCCGCGGCCGTCGACGGTTGCCAAAATCATGGAGTTGGGATTGGGCTGGGCGGCATCGCGCTGGGCCTGAGCCAACCACTGGGCGGCCAATCCCAGCGGATTGGCCGGTAGAGGGTCAGGCAGGGTTTCGGTCCAAAATGTCTTTTTGCTGCTGCTCATTGGAGAATGGTAGCCGTGCCGACGGAAACTGAGGGGTTTTCTTTAAATATGAATCTGGATGATCTACGCACGGCACTGACCGACCTCGATGGCCGGTTACTCGAACTGGTGGCGCGCCGGCAGGCTTTGAGCGAGCAAGTGGCGGCGGTCAAGCGAGCCACCGGCCGGCCCACCCGGGACTTTGGGCGTGAGAGGGAGGTCATCGTGCGGGGCCGCACCACGGCCGAGCACCTGAAGATTTCGCCCGATCTGGCCGAATCACTCTTGAGGCTGCTCATCCAGTCCTCGCTCGCGACCCAGGAACAGGCCCGCGTGGCCGCTCAGGCCCACGGCAGCGGCAAGCGCGCCTTGGTCATCGGCGGGCACGGCAAGATGGGCGGATGGTTTGCCGATTTTTTGGCATCGCAGGGATTCCGGGTCGCCATCGCCGATCCCAGAGGCGGCGCGGCAGGCTTCGATATCGTGGCCGATTGGCAGACGGACGCGCTGGATTTCGATGTCATCGTGCTGGCAACGCCGCTGTCGGCGACCGCGGATTTGTTGCAAGTGCTGGCGCGGCGCGCGCCGCGCGGGCTGGTTTTCGATCTGGGCTCGCTCAAAACACCGCTGCGCGCGGGTCTGACCGCCCTGGTCAAGGCGGGCTGCCGCGTCACCTCGGTGCATCCCATGTTCGGGCCCGACACCGAACTGCTCTCCGGCCGGCACGTGATTTTCATCGATCTGGGAGACCATGAGGCGCTCGCGCAGGCGCAGGAATTGTTCGCGCCGACCATGGCGGAAAGGGTCGTCATGGATCTGGACGAGCACGACCGCCTGATCGCCTATGTGCTGGGACTGTCGCACGCGTTGAACATCGCCTTCTTCACCGCGCTGGCCGATAGCGGCGAGGCGGCGCCGCGCCTGGCGAAAATGTCGAGCACCACCTTCGACTCGCAGCTGGAAGTGGCGAGCCGGGTCGCGGCCGAGAGTCCGGAGCTTTATTTCGAGATTCAAAGCTCGAATGAGTATGGCAACGAATCGCTGCTGGCCCTGCAGCGGGCCCTGGAGCGTCTGGTGACGACCGTTAGAGCTAAAAACGCGCAGGAGTTCACGGCGATCATGAACCGCGGCAGAGCCTACTTGGATGTGCGCGCGGCCGCGCTGCGGGTTTGAGGTAATCGGACCATGCCTGAGCTTACCGACATGGACAAGGAGATCGAGGAGCTCAAGAAGCGCCTGGTGCAGATGACGGCCGAGGCCTCCAACAACGAGACGATCTTGAAGCGCACGCAGGCGCGCGAATTGACGCTGCTGCGTGCCGACAGCCTGTCGCAACTGCTGCATGCCATGGTGGCCGGCTTGCGCGAATCGTACGCCCTCGATGCAGTCAGCGTCGTGTTGCTCGATCCGCAACATGAGGTGCGGCACTTATTGGTCGCGGGCGGCGATCGTCCGGAGGAATTCCAACAGGTTTTTTTCGTCGATTCCCTGGTGGGACTGGCTCCGCAGCTGGCGGCACTGCACAAGCCCTGGCTGGGACCCTACGTGGGCGCCGACCATCACCTGCTGTTTCCCGGCACATCCAACCTGAAGAGCACGGCACTGGTGCCGCTGCCGCGCAAGGACCGCGCAACCGGCGCGTTGTGTTTCGGCAGCCGCGACGCGACGCGCTTCACACGCCATCACGGCACGGATTTTCTGGCGCACTTGGGCGCGGTCGCGGCCGTGTGCATCGAGAACGCCGTGAACCGGGCACGGCTGCTGCGCGCCGGCATCACCGATTTCCTCACCGGCTGGCACAATCGGCGGTACTTGCAGCAGCGCTTGAAAGAAGAACTGGCGCGCGCCCAGCGGCGCGGCGGGACCATCGCCTGCCTGATGATCGACATCGATAGGTTCAAGGGCATCAACGACGGCTATGGGCACTTGGCGGGCGACAATGCGCTCAAGGAGGTTGCGCAGCGAATCGAGACGCAGATTCGCAGCATGGATACGGCTGCGCGCTTTGGCGGCGACGAACTCGCGATCCTGCTGCCCGAGGCCACTGCCGCGGAGGCCGCTACGCTGGCCGAGCGCATTCGCGAGGTGATCGCGGCCACACCCTTCGCGCTCAACTCGCAGATCTCGCGCAAATTGACGGTGTCGGTCGGCGTTGCAGCGGTCTCGCCGGGGCGAGATGAAACGGATCTGAAAGCGCTTGCCGACCGCTTGATCGCCGATGCCGATGCCGCCCTGTATCGCGCCAAGGCGCTGGGCAGAAATCGCGTGCAAATGGGAGCGGGGTAAGCCATGGCGCAGCAGCCCGCCGGCGATTTCATCGACAAGGACGGATTTCGCGCCAATGTGGGGATCGTGCTGACCCGCGGCTCGGGAGAGGTATTCTTGGGCGGGCGCGTCGGCGGTCGAGGTTGGCAGTTTCCGCAAGGCGGCGTCAATCGCGGCGAAGCGGTGGAGGACGCGCTGTATCGCGAGCTCAAGGAGGAAATAGGTCTGGAGCGCCAGGATGTCGAGATGCTGGGATCCACGCAAGGCTGGTTGCGCTATCGTTTGCCGCGCCAGTACGTGCGCGACCGCTGCATCGGCCAGAAGCAGCGCTGGTATCTGTTGAAGCTCACCGGCGGGGAATCAAAACTGCGCTTCGACCTGACCAGCCAACCCGAATTCGATCGCTGGCGCTGGACCGACTATTGGACGCCGGTGCGCGAGGTGGTGTATTTCAAACGGCGCGTCTACGTGCGCGCGCTGCATACTCTCGGTGAGTACATGTTTCCCGCCGGCCTGCCGCCTTATCCTGATTGGTGGCCGGAAATCCAAGCGGTTTCTTGAGACGCTCAGAACGGTTTGACCACCGCGAGAATGACGATGAGGAGCAGCAGCAGCGAGGGCAGCTCGTTGAAGCCGCGAAACCACTTGGAGCTGCGGGTATTGCGCCCCGCGGCCAGGCCCTGCATCAACCGGTAGCAATAGACATGGTAAGCGACGACCAACGCCACGATGAGCAGCTTCGCCCTGAGCCACTGCATTTGCAGGTATCCGGGAGATTCGATCAGCATCAGGCAGCCGAATACGATCGCGGCCGCGGCGCCGATCGTCATGATGGCGTACAGGCGCCGCTCCATGATTTCGAAGCGTTGCGTGCCGATCGGATCCTTCGCCTCCGCGTGATAGACAAAGAGGCGCGGCAGGTAGAACAGGCCGGCGAACCAGGCAACGACCGCGACCAGGTGCAGTGCTTTGAGCCAGAGCATGGTCGTTCAGGATAGATGATAACCGGAGCGCTGTCTTAAGGGTTGCGGCTTCGTATAATGACCGTCGGCTTTCTCGAGGAGCGGTGTCGCAAAATTGGCCGATTCCGTGAGCAAATTGGTGGTTCGATCGTACGCACCGAGGCGCCGCGCAGCGCTGTGGACGTGCGCGGCGCTGCTGGCCGGGGGCATCCTTTACGCGGCCTTCGAACTGGGCCGGTACGACGCGGGTTTTCGGGTGGTCGATTCGGTACGCGGCGCATTGTCGGCGAGCCGGCGCATACGTTCGCTCGAGTCGGACAACGATAATCAGCGCCGCCAGCTCGAGGCTGCCGAAACAGCCAGGCGCGTGGATCGCGAGGGTTATGCGCAGGTCGAGCGAAGCCTCGGCGACATGCAGAGCCAGATCGCCCGCCTCAATCAAGACTTGTCGTTTTATCGCGGTCTGGTGCAGCCTGAGTCGCTCATCCACGTAAAAGTGCAGCAGATGCAAATCGTTCCCGACGGACCTGCCGGCCGGTATCACTTGAAATTCGTGCTCATGCAGACCGCCAAGCCGGATAAGGAAGTGGTCGGCAATGCGGCCGTCACGCTGGATGGATTGCTGGGCGGCAAGCCGTTGAGCCTGAGCTATGCGCAAGTCTCGCCCAACCATCGAGTCAGCCTGGCATACTCTTTCAAGTACTTTCAAGAATACAACGAGCCGGTGGAATTGCCGCCGGGTTTCGAGCCGACGCGCGTGGGTGTGGAGATTCACAGCGGCAGGTACGCCAATCATAGTTTCCGCCAGGCTTTCGTGTGGAAGGCGCAAGGAATGTCGGTGGAGACGGAGGCGAACGGCGATATTCCAGGCAAAGGTGCAGCAGATGTTCAAACCGAAACCGAATAAGAAAGCTGAAATCGACACGCTGATCGGCGCGAAGACTCGGGTCAACGGCGATGTCGAGTTCGTCGGCGGACTGCATCTCGACGGCCACATCAACGGCAATGTAAAGAGCGAACCCGGCAGCGGCGCGACGTTGTCGGTGAGCGAGCAGGGATGCATCGAGGGCTCGGTGATGGTCACCAATATCGTGTTGAACGGCATCGTCAAGGGCGATATCGAGGCCGGCGATCGCATCGAGATGGGGCCAAAAGCCCGGGTTCTCGGCAGCGTTCACTACACGACCATCGAAACCGCCGTGGGCGCCCAAATCAACGGGAAACTGGTGCATCGAGCGAAACCGGCGCCCGGATCGGGCGATTCGGCGGCTGCCGCAGCGAACGCAAGTCGCAAAGACGGGTCATAACTTTGATTGACCGGGCATCGCCGAGTAGAATGTCGCCATGAGCACCACCTCCGAATCGATGATGTCCGCCGATCTCGCGCCTGCGATGCCGCAGGTGCTTATCTTCACCGATGCCGCGGCCGGCAAAGTCGGCGAACTGATCCGCGAGGAGTCGAACCCAAACCTGAAATTGCGCGTGTTCGTCTCCGGAGGCGGCTGTTCGGGATTTCAGTATGGCTTCACCTTCGACGAGAAGATGGAAGACGGCGATTTTTGCGTCGAGAAACAAGGCGTGCAGCTGCTGGTGGATCCGATGAGCGCGCAATACTTGATGGGCGCCGAAATCGATTACAAAGAAGATCTGCAGGGCGCCCAATTCGTGATTCGCAATCCGAACGCGAAAACCACCTGCGGCTGCGGGTCTTCATTCGCGGCTTGAGGTCAGGCTCCTAGATGTTGAACGTGTAGATGAGCGGCGGTAGGGTCGTGCCCGACGTGCTCGCCGCCGTCGACTTAGGGTCCAACAGCTTCCACATGGTCGTCGCGCGCTACTCGCACGGCCAGCTCGTCATCCTCGATCGATTGCGCGAAATGGTCCGCCTGGCGGCCGGCATGGGCGACAGCGGGCGTCTCGACGACACGGCGACCGAGCGCGCCTTGCGCTGCCTCGAGCGATTCGGCCAGCGGCTGCGCGCGGTGCGTGCCGACAGCGTGCGCGTCGTGGGCACGAACGCGTTGCGGCGCGCGAAGCGCAAGCGCTGGTTCCTCGAACGCGCGCGCGCGGCACTCGGGCATCCCATCGAAATTATTTCCGGACTGGAAGAGGCGCGGCTGATTTATTCCGGCGTCGCGCACACCAGCCCGATGAGCCCCGACAAGCGCTTGGTGATCGACATCGGCGGCGGATCCACGGAAGTCGTGATCGGCGAGGGATTCGATCCGCTCTTGCTCGAGAGCCTGTCGGTGGGCTGCGTCGGATTGAGCGCCGCCTGTTTCGATGACGGCAGAATCTCTGCAAAGCGCCTGGAGCGGGCGCGCACCGCCGTCAGGCTGGAACTCGAGCCCGTGCAGGAGGCTTTTCGAAAAATGGGCTGGCTGCAGGCATTCGGCAGTTCCGGCACGGTGCGCGTCATCAGCGATGTGCTGCACCGCCTGAATCCGGATTCGCCGCACATCACGCTCGACAACTTGAACGGCCTGGCGGAGCGCGTCGTTGCCGCGGGGCATGTGGATGAGCTCGATTTGGCCGACGTGGACGCGGAACGGGCGCCGGTGTTCCCGGCGGGACTGGCGATTCTGTTGGAAGTGGTCCAGAACTTCGGCATCGATCGCGTCCGGGTGGCCGAGGGCGCGATGCGTGAAGGCTTGCTCTACGATCTCATGGGCCGCTTTACCAATGAGGACGCGCGCGTCCGCAGCGTGCGCGCGATGGGAAAGCGCTACCACATAGACGACCTGCAGGCGGACCGCGTGGAGGCCACCGCCGTGGGTCTGCTCGAACAGGTCGAATCCGACTGGGGTCTGGAGGACCCGCTGGCCGAATCCGTGCTGCGTTGGGCGGCGCGGCTGCACGAAACGGGCCTCGATATCGCGCACTCCCGGTATCACCGCCACAGCGCCTACCTGCTCGAGCACGCCGATATGCCGGGATTTCCACGCGAGGAACAATTGCTGTTGTCGGCGCTGGTCGGCGGTCACCGCCGTCAACTGCCGGTCGAATCGTTGGAGGACTTGCTGCCGCCCTGGGACCGGCTCGCGGAGTTCTTGATCGTGATCCTGCGCCTGGCGGTGCTGCTCCACCGTGCGCGCAGCCCGCAACCGCTGCCGGAGGTTGGCTTGACGGTCAAGGGCCGCAACATCTCGCTGGAATTGCCGCAGCGCTGGATCAAGGAACATCCGCTCACGCTCGAGGATCTCGAGCAGGAGCGCGGCTATCTGAAAGAGGCCGGCTTTCGCCTGACCTTCGTCTAAGGGAGCGCCGCCGCTTGGGCTCGCTAGTTAAGCTAAGCTAGCTCTCGGTAAGGGCGACTCGATCGTCGTATTGAGTCATCAAGCGCATCTGCGCGGAGAACTTCCTGCCGCCCGATGCGCGCGTATACCGTCCGGCCGCATCCAGCACCCACGCCTGCATATCGTCTTCCAAGTACAATTTCAGATCGTCGGCGACCCGCGCACGCAGCTCCGGGGCTTCGATCGGAAAGGCTATCTCGATGCGCCGGAATAAATTGCGGTCCATCCAGTCGGCGCTGCCGCAGTAGACTTCCCGCGCTCCCGCGTTCTCGAAATAATAGACGCGCGAATGCTCGAGGAAGCGCCCGACGATGGAACGCACCTTGATTCGATCGGAAACGCCGCGTACGCCCGGCCGCAAACAGCACACCCCGCGAACGATGAGGTCGATGTCCACGCCGGCGCGCGAGGCGCGATACAGCGCTTGAATGACCGCCGGCTCGGTCAGGGCGTTGAGCTTGGCAATGATGCGGGCCGGCTTGCCGGCCCGCGCGTGCTCGGCCTCGCGGTCGATTTTCGCCAGCAGCGCCTGGTGCAGGCTGAAAGGTGCATGCAGCAGCTTGCGCAGTTTCGGCACCTGGGTCAGGCCGGTGAGCTGCAGGAAGATCTCGTGAATGTCATCGCCGATGGATTCGTCAGCCGTCAGGAGGCCGTAATCCGTGTAGAGCCGTGCGGTTTTGGTGTGATAGTTGCCGGTGCCCAAGTGGCAGTAGCGGCGCAGCCCCTTCTCCTCGCGGCGCACCACCATGACCAGCTTGGCATGCGTCTTGAAGCCGAACACGCCGTACATGACGTGCGCACCGGCTTCCTGCAGCCTGTTGGCCAATTCGATATTCGCCTCTTCGTCGAATCGCGCCCGCAGCTCGATGATCACCGTGACGTCCTTGCCTGCCGCCGCAGCCTCGACCAGCGCGGCGACGATGGCGGAGTCGTTGCCGACTCGATACAGGGTCTGTTTGATGGCCAGCACCTGCGGATCGTTGGCCGCCTGCTTGATGAAGTCGGTGACCGGTCCGAAGCCTTGGAACGGGTGATGCAGCAGCACATCGCCCGCGCGCATCGAGCTGAACAGATCGCCGCCCGCCTTCAGCCGCTCCGGGATACCGGGAGTGAACGCGGAGTATTTCAGTTCGGCGCGATCCACCAGGTCATACAGCGCCATCAGGCGGTTCATGTTCACGGGCCCCGACACCTTGTAAAGATCGTCGGGCGTGAGCGCGAACTGTTCCAGCAAGTAACCGAGGATCTCGTCGGGGCAATCGTGCGCGGTTTCCAGGCGCACGGCATCGCCGTAGCGACGCGAGGCCAATTCGCCCTCGACGGCGCGCAGCAAGTCGTCGACTTCTTCCTGCTCGACGAACAGGTCGCTGTTGCGCGTGACGCGAAATTGATAGCAGCCCCGCATTTGCATGCCGGCAAAGAGCGTCGAGACGAAAGCCTCGACAATCGTACCCAGGAAGACGAAATTGCGGCTGCCGAGTTCGTCGGGCAGGCGGATCAGGCGCGGCAACGAGCGCGGTGCCTGGACCACGGCGAGGCCGCTGTTGCGCCCGAAACCATCCTCACCCTCCACCACGATCGCAAAATTCAAGCTCTTGTTGAGAATTTTTGGAAAAGGCCGCGCAGGATCGAGTGCCAGCGGGCTCAAGACCGGTTCGACCTCGCGGGTGAAATAGTCCTTGATCCAGGCCGCCTGCGCCGGGGTCCAGGTCTCCGGTTCGACGAACACGACGCCGTTCTTCGCCAGCTCCGGCAGGAGCACACCGTTCAAGACCTCGTACTGCTCGTCGACCAGGCGTACCGCATTCAAGCGGATGGCCTTCAATTGCTCCGGCACCGACAGTCCGTCCGGACCTGCCTGCACCGCGCCGGCCTCGAGCAGCTCCTTGAGGCTGGCGACGCGTATCTCGAAGAACTCGTCGAGAATGGCGCAGGAAATACACAGGAATCGGACCCGCTCGAGAATGGGGATGCCGGGGTCCTTGGCTTGCTCGAGCACGCGCTGGTTGAATTCCAGAAACGACAGCTCGCGGTTGAAATACAACTGCGGCACGTGCAGATCGGTGTCGTTCAATTGACGCCGGCTCTGGCAGGGAGGGTGGAAGCTGAGCTCAAGGATGCGTTGCCGGGCCCTGTCGCTGTGTTGGCCGCAGGCGTTGCCCCGGTGGCGGGAGTCACGGCCGCGACGGCGGCGGGCGGCGGCGCCAGCTCGGCAAGCAGCGGCGCCGCCAATTCGTGGAATGCCCGCAAATCATGCTCGCGCAACGGCTCGGCTCCGGGTAATTGCACGGTCTGCGGATTTCGATGCACGCCGCTCGTCAGGTACTCGTAGTGCAAGTGCGGGCCGGTCGCCAGTCCCGTCTTGCCCACATATCCGATGACCTCGCCCTGCTGCACCGGCGTACCCACATGAATATCTCGCGCGAAGCGCGACAGGTGGCCGTAGAGCGTGGAAATATTGGCGCCGTGCGCGAGGACGATGGCGTTGCCGTATCCACCGCGCCAGCCTTCGAAACTGACGCGGCCGTCGCCCGCCGCGTGAACCGGCGTGCCGCTGGGCGCCGCGTAGTCGGTCCCCAGGTGTCCCCGGATCAGATTCAAGATCGGATGATGGCGATGCGGGTTGAATGCCGAGCTCACGCGGGTGAAGTCGACCGGCGCCCGCAGGAACGCCTTGCGCATGGCGAGCCCGTTCGGCGTGTAGTAGCCCGTATTGCCGTTGTCCGCGACAAAACGCACGGCGCGAAACACCTTGCCATTGTTCACGAACTCGGCCGCCAGCACGTCGCCGTCGCGAAGGTACTTGCCGTCCTGAAAAATCTGTTCGTAAACCGCCGTGAATCGGTCGCCCTCGCGGATGTCGAGCACGAAATCGATGTCCCAGCCGAAGACATTGGCGAGCTTCAACGCCACGGCGTCGGAAATAGCGGCTGCGCCGGCGGCCTGAAACAGCGAGGAGTCGATGCTGGCGCGTGCGGTGCGCACGCGGACTTCGACCGGATCGTCGAGCATTTTCGCTTCGAAGCCGCCGTCCTGGCGAATGACCTCGAGAGTCTGCGTCTCGCTCACCTTGCGCGTGAGTCCCTTGATGTCGCCATCCGTATGCGTGAGCTTGATTGAATCGCCCGGCCTCAAGAAGTCCAGGCTCTGACGGATACCCGGCAGACCGCGGATCGCCGCGAGGTCGGACTTGTTGAGAGACATGCGGCGAAAAATGGCGTCGAGCGTGTCGTGACGCCCGACCACGACCTCGATGATGGAAGCCACACTGGCCGTCTGCGGGGCGATGGCAGGCGGCGTTGGGGCGGCGTTTGCGCTGGGCAATTGGTCGGTGGCGCTCGCCACGGCCGCGGGGTCGGCCACGGTGCCCGCGGTGCCGGGCGAGGCGTCTGACGGGCGCGAGAGCCACCATTCTCGACATTCAGCGCCGCCCAGGGCGCTACATACGGCCAGGCAGGCCGCTAATATTTTGATTCGCGAGGGTTTTTTCCAGGTTCCGAAAATATTGCGTGGCACCATCAATTCCCTTGCGAAGTGCGCCCTAGGCTATCCGTCGCCCCCCCATGGGGTCAATCATGGGGTCCAACGACCCGGGGCGAGGGCCAGGGCTGGAAGTTTCAGGCTCGCCGAATCAAACCGTGGCGCTTCTTGCCGACGCTGAGGCGCGCCATGCCGCTGCCGTCGAGGTCGGCGTCGGTGATGCTGGCGGTCGCTGCGCGCACCGGCTGATCGTTCAGGCGCACGCCGCCCTGATCAACGAGTCGGCGCGCTTCGCTCTTCGAACTCGCCATGCCGAGCGCGACGGTTACGTCGATCACCAGAGCAGGCTCACCAGGCTTCAAAAGAAAGGTCGGCAAGCCTTGCGCCGCGCCGCCGGCAAAGGCGCGCGCAGCGGTCGCAGCGGCCTCTCTGCCCAAGGCGTCGCCGTGACACAGACGCGTCGCCTCGGTGGCGAGAATTTCTTTGGCGACGTTGATCTCGGCATCCTTGAGCTGCTCGAGCCGGGCGATTTCTTCCAGGGCCAAGTCGGTGAACATGCGCAGAAACCGCCCGACATCGCCGTCCTCCGTATTGCGCCAAAATTGCCAGTAATCGTAGGGCGAAAGCCGATCGGGATTGAGCCAAACCGCGCCGCTCGCGGTCTTGCCCATTTTCGTTCCCGAAGAAGTGGTGATCAACGGCGAGGTCAGCCCGAACAATTGCGCGTCGCGCATGCGCCTGCCTAATTCCACGCCCTGCACGATGTTGCCCCATTGGTCGCTGCCGCCCATCTGCAGCGCGCAGCCGTAGCGTTTGTTGAGCTCCACGAAGTCGTAGCCCTGCATGATCATGTAATTGAACTCGAGAAATGTGAGCGGTTGCTCCCGCTCCAGGCGCAGCCTGACGCTGTCCATGGTCAGCATGCGATTGATGGTGAAGTGCCGGCCGACATCGCGAAGAAAGTCGATGTATTGCAGATCTTTCAGCCAATCATCGTTGTTGGCCATGATCGCGCCCGAGGGGCCCGCGGTGAAATCCAAAAACCGCGCAAAGGTGGCGCGGATGCCGGTGATGTTGGCGTCGATCCGCTCTTCGGTCAGCAATTGCCGGGTCGCGTCGCGCCCCGAGGGATCGCCCACCTTGGTCGTACCGCCGCCCATCAGCACGATGGGACGATGGCCTGCCTGCTGGAGGCGGCGCAGCAACATGATCTGCACCAAGTTGCCGATGTGCAGGCTGTCGGCCGTGGCATCAAAGCCGATATAGGCGCAAATCACGCCTGAGCGGCTGCGAGCGTCCAGGGCGGCGGCATCGGTTATCTGGTGAATGAAACCGCGCTCGCTCAGCGAGCGCAGGAAGTCGGACTTGAACGGACCCATTACTTGAGGAACCTTATGGCGCGGTCACAGCCGGCATTTTGCACTGGATCGCCAGGAGCCTGTCCGACTATTCCGCGCAAGGCGCATCGAGCCAGCTCGTGCAGGCAGCTTTCTGAAATCCCTCACATCCCAAAGAGGGTTTTGTGCTAGGGATTCCCGTGATTCTCGCCGCAAGACAGTAACGGAGGTGCTTGGCGGTTGACAGGCTCAAGCGCACCGCTATACTGCGCGCCCTCCCACCTAAAACGCGTTTTTCGAGACTTTCCGGCGATTGACGGGGTCCAAAAACGCGCTATACTTGGAAGTTCGCCCGTGACCTTTGTCGTCCCGGGATATTCTTTAAAAATTCGAATAGGTAACTTGTGCAGGGACTCGCGTCGATGCGCCTTTGGTGCAATTCGATGATTCGAGTTCCAAACGACCAGTGTTCATTCGTGCCCTTAGGTTTACTCTTCGGGGCATTGATGAATAGTGAGAGTTTGGGATCGAGATTGCTTCAGTGAAAAAGTGTTATTAACTGAAGAGTTTGATCCTGGCTCAGATTGAACGCTGGCGGCGTGCCTAACAC
>Ga0210403_10000316_pt1 | contig 52835 bp, 62 predicted proteins | sample IncBWC19MmetaG_FD_150863 | JGI IMG/M metagenome (GOLD analysis project Ga0210403, IMG submission 150863) | Forest soil microbial communities from Barre Woods Harvard Forest LTER site, Petersham, Massachusetts, United States - Inc-BW-C-19-M | ecosystem: Environmental > Terrestrial > Soil >...
CTGATAGCCTTTGGCGCGCTGCACACATTCGCACACCAGCCGCGCGCCTTCACACGCGGTCTGGTAGCCGTCGCGTCTAAGCACGGTAACGTGCAGTAGCACGTCAGGCCAGCCATTGTCGGGCACGATGAAGCCGTAGCCCTTCGAAGCGTCGAACCATTTGATGACGCCCGAGATTTCGATGAGATTGGTGGCCTCACCTAACCCCGACAGCGCATCGATCGCCGCATCGCGTCCGCCGCTGCCTGGAAATTCCCCCGCTCCAAGTCGGCCGGACGATGTCCCGCCCGACACCGGAACCCCCTTCTTGGACTCAAATCCGTCCGACCCCATAACCCCGGACCTCACACATCATTTTGCGGTCCACCGCGCCTAAGCGACCGCCCCAAAAACGCGCTCCACCGAAATTTTCGTGATGGCCTGCGCGAATCTCTTCGAATCAAAAGATAACATTCCCAATTGCGCCGCATAGATAAAAAACAAATTTAACGGAACCTATGAACAGCCTTGCACAGGCCCGAATCACGTGCGTGCTCAGTTACCGACGAAGGGTCCAAGCGTTTCGCCGATGTCAAAAGGTATTACCAGATCAGCGAGTTCGTCCTGATCGGTTGGCTCGCGGTTGATGATCACGAGTTTTGCACCGCAGTTCTTCGCCATCATCGGAAAGCCGGCGGCCGGCCATACCACCAGCGACGATCCGATCGCGATGAAGAGATCGCAATGCTGCGCCAGCTCAGTCGCACGCATCATCTCCGCTTCCGGCATCGCCTGACCGAACGAGATGGTCGCGGTCTTGATCGGCTCATCGCAGTCGGTGCAGTCGGGCGCGCCGCCATCCTTGTCGAACCGCTGCTTCACCCACGGCAGGTCGTAGGCACGGCCGCAGCCGATGCAGCGCGCATAGGTCGTGTTGCCATGCAACTCGATGACATCATCAGGCGCGAAGCCCGAGGCCTGATGCAGATTGTCGATGTTCTGGGTGATGATCGCGGGAATCTTGCCGGCGCGATAAAGCGAGGCGAGCGCGCGGTGGCCACGGCCGGGTTTTGCGGCCGCGAAGGTCTCTTCCATGGCAAAGCGGCGGCGCCAGGATTCGTCGCGCGCATCCTGGCTCGCCACGAACTCGTCGAACGGGATCGGCCGGTTGCGGGTCCACAAGCCGCCCGGCGAGCGGAAATCGGGAATGCCGCATTCGGTGGAAATACCGGCGCCGGTAAAGGGAACGATGGTGCGAGCGCCGGCGATCATGTCGCCCAGGCGCTCGACCGCGCTCTGGATATCCCTGGCAATCATGTCTCACGAAATCCGTTTGCGCTTTGCGCATGATCCTGGATCGTAACCTTGGATCATGCGCCTGGGCAATGGCCGACCATAGCACGGCCAAAACGGATTTCGCTCCCGCTTGCGCGCTTGACAGCGCGGCTCAGGCCACCTCAGCGACCGACGGCTCCGACGGAGCGGTCGGCTCTTCGACCTTCTCTTCGCCCTTCTTCGGCTATCCACCGCGTGCAAAGACGCGAAAAAAATTCTCGTGCGAGCGATGCAAATTTTGATCAGCTCTCTGCACATCACGATCGCGAGCGGCTGCGTCCGCAATCGCGCCTCAATCGATCGTGCGAATATCGCGGGTGCGGCACAAGTGATTCGATCATCGAGAAGCAAGAACGAGCAAGGACGAGTATGACTGAAAGAGAAAAGCGGCTCGCCAGAGAGCGGGAAGAAATCGCAGCAAGGGTTGCGAGCTTCAAGGCCACGCAGCAAAAGTTCGAGCGCGAGCGCGAGGAGTTTTGTCGTGCGACGTTGCGGAACGCGCGCGAAGGCAAGCAGCTCCGCACCTGGTCCTGATCCGCGAGCCAAACAAAAAGCCCGGAGCCAGTAGCTCCGGGCTTTTCGTTTGACCGGTAACGTGCGTTACCAATCGCGATAGTAGTGGTGATAGTACGGCCCGCCGTAATACGGAGCCGGGGCGTAATAGGTGCGCGGCCCGTAATAATAGCCGGGGCCATAGCCGTAGCCATAATAGGGATGCGTGGCCGCGATCGCGCCCGCGGTCAATGCGCCGGCCGCCAGACCGAACGCGAGGCCCGGACCGATACCGCGCGCCTCGGCCGGAGCCGGAACGGCTACCGCGGCGGCGCCGATGGCGCCCACGGTCGCAAGAACTGCCAATGTCCTCTTGATCATGTTGATCCTCCTCTCAAATCCGGGAAACCAACGTCCGGCACCGGCGATGGTTGCGAATGGAACCCGCCCCATCGACGGAACCTGGCTAAACTTTCTGCAAGAAATTTTTTGCCGGAAACTTTGGAAGTGGCGGAACGAAATCGACGCCTCCACGTTGAGGGGGCGTTGGAGAGGCAAGAGCACAAAAGACCCCGTCGACGTCTTCGGATGCCGGCGGGGTCTTTGCGCTGCCTCGATGGGGAGCTGATGGGGAATTGCCGATGCCGCCATGGCTGGAGATCCTGCTCGACGTGGCTGGCTTCGCCGGCTTCATCGCCATTGCGAGCTGGCGAAAGTCGCCGCGCAAGGGCGGCAAGCCGGCCCAGCGCTGAACCGCGCCGGCTGCCTCAGAGATCCGCGAGCCGCTTCAGCGTCGCATGGAAGCTGAGCGAGCGAGTACCGCCCACCAAAGTGGTGCCGAACACTTCGGCCTCGTCGTCGGTATAGGTTCCGGAAAATCCGCTGGTGACTTCCCGGCCGCCGAACAGCGGGCGCACGAACGGATCGGCAAACGGCGTATGCTGGTTGGTGGCGAAGTGCCCCTTCCAGGTTCCGTCACCCGCCGTATAGGAACCGACCGACCAGAAATATGGGCCGCCGCTGATCAGTTGCCCGTCGCGCAGGATGGTGATCCCGCTGTCGTGGCCGGGAACACCGTCAAGCATCTCGATCTGGATTGAAAAAAGCCCGTTCTTCATCAGGGTGCCGCCGTCCCCTCACCCAAAGTCGGATTATAACGTGAGCGCGGCGGGAGAGAAGCCGCCCTTTTGATCCCTTATTTTCTCAGCTAATTGGCCGGACGGGCCTCGCCGCCGGTCCGCTTCAGCCGGTCGGCCTTGAGCAGGACATGCACTTCTTCGCTCTGCGGCCGCAGCGAGAAGCTGATCACCACGAAGGCGAGGCAAAACAGCACCCCGACGATGACGACGCGTCGGCAGGTCTGCCGGTCGGCGGTGCGGAACGAAGGGATCATGGCGGCTCCCGCCACAACATTTTTAAGCAGCATGAACTTTTCGGGAAACCGTACTCACCCGCATCAAGTGCGGGGCGTCGGCTGCCGTCGGGCCGCGCAAAGCAGAAGCAGCGCACGGTCGCCCGCGTCTATCATCCGCGCGCGAAGGAAGCGGCCTACGCGCCCAATTTCCATCGGCTGGCTGGAGAACAGATCGCCGCCGATACGGTCAGAGGATCAGATAGGCCAGCTGATAGAGCGCGTAAGCGACTTCCGCGCCCATGACAATGAATGCAGTGATCATCAAAAAGAAGCCGAAACGCATGAGCGTCTTGAACCAAATGCTTTCTTTCGGCTCGCGCATCGCAGCGAAAGGCCGGGAACCGATTTTAATACTCATTGGTGATGACTGTTCCTGTTCTTAGCGGTCTCGTCACCGTCGTCAATCACTTTCAACCGTTTCGTTGATGACCGCGGGAGCGATGAGTCTTTTCTGCAACGCTTTCCGAAAAAATGCGGACCGCGAGTCAAAATGATCGGATCAAAACGTCATCACGTCGCGGATGACGGAGCGCAGGCAACTTTTCGGTTTTGATCGCGCATCGCGCGGCCACCGATGCCGGCACCTCCTGCTGGATTGAACAGCAGTCTTCCGCCGCCGCGGAAGGGTGCCCGTGCCAACAAATGCCTCTTTGGAGGTTTTCGTTCGACGCAAGCGTTCTGCCTGTTCAAGTGCCGTAGAGAATTTTAACTCCCCACAACACCACAACGGCGGCCGATACCAGCGTGGCCACCGCCAACACACTCTCCAAGGAAGCGACTCTCATCCTACTCTCCGCTTCCCAGCCCCACACACGGTCTAGTTGATTCGTAAAATCATCGGCAATGCAGCCGCCACAATCGTCTAATCTTTGTGTCGCGATTGTGGCTTGCGGGGCACATGTGTCCTCAAAGACTCAGGCGGAACCGGCAGCGCCCCATAGTCGAAAGGCCCCATCGGGGCCTTTGACTTTAGTGGTGCCAGATGATCGGCAGCGGTACGCCCAGCAGCCACAACAATGCACCTTTGGTGAAATCCGTGTCGTCCTCCTCCGAGGTAACACGGCTCGCTAACGCGGAACGCGCGACGGGGTTCCGGCGAGAGAGTCCACGGCCGGGCCGATCCGGTTTCCGCAAATGAACTTCTTGCCCGCTTCGGTCCAGCGCCCGAAACGCGTGTTGATGATTTCCATCAGGCCAAAGTCCGCGAGAGCCTCGATCGCAAGCTCTCCCGGCTCTGCCACCACACTCCATGTTCGCCATCTGACTCTATTTCGTTCTTGAAGAACGAATCGGAGTCGACCAAATCAGCGGAGATGAAGTCTTAACAAGTGGTGCGTATCGCAGTCGCGCGCGATCCTAAAAGAACGAGCGCATGTCCCCCTTCATTATCGGCTTGGTTACGCCTCGTTGAGACCAGCGCCGCGTCCGGAAAGATCTTAGAGGTCGCCCTCCTTTGAGACGTAGCCCTCCCTGATCAGCCTCTCGACTTCGCATGTCGTCGGCAAAGGCGATCGATTGGGCGATGTCACAGAGAACGGCAACCTGTTCTTCCCTCAGCGCGGCGTTCCTCCTGTTGGGCTTTTGAACGCGAGCTTCGCTGCGAAGTTCCCTGCGCTAGTCAGCTTTCATGTTTCGGTAAGGACGTCGCGCCTAGAATCGTTCGGTTGGTTGCGTGGAGTATGCGTGTGATTGATCTTGAAGAACTGCGTGGTCTCGCGGACCACACCCGCCGTTTCATTCAGACCTCCCAGGATCAGGCGCTGGCGCTGCGAGTTGTCGTCAGCGAGTACGACGTCGTCCTGGGTATTTTCCCGTCGGCCAGCGAAGGAATGGGATTGCACGTCATCAAGGGCGAGGAACTGCTTCGCCAGATCGCGGCTACGAACACGACCTGCGATTACACCCACACCGCCATCGCCGTGCATAATCGAGAACAGGCGATCTACCTCCAGCGGGCCTTGGCTGCCTAGCACGCCAACTTCTCGCGCGAAATGCCGATGATAGTATGCCAGGCGCAGCATGGGCCCTCTTCGGAGGGCTTTTATTTGCGCGGCGTACCAACGAAAATACTTCATCGCAGCGATGCTGTGTCTGGTTTCAAGCAGACAATTTCGAATTGAAGGCGGAGCTGCCCGGGGGCGAAGTCGACGTTTACAAAATCAACGTCCAGCAAACAATTTGTTCTGGCTCTGACTCCACTTCGTTCTCAAAGAACGAATCGGAGTCACGCAGATCAGCGTGGGCGAAGTCCTAACAAGCAGTTCACAGAGTTCTCGTCGACCGTGATTTCGGGGCCATCATACGCGGGGTAATTCAGGGGCGCGCCGGGCATCACGGGGCAGATAACGGGCTCGCAAAGCCCCTGCCCCCGCGCCCTTTCTTCTGCTATTGAACGCCGCGAACCAACAACCATCCGTCAGGGAGTAAAAAAATGCGTTTCCTTCACACCATGCTGCGCGTGCGCAACCTCGATACCGCGATGAAGTTCTACCAGGATGCGCTGGGGCTGAAGGAGGTCCGCCGCATCGACAACGACAAGGGCCGCTTCACGCTGGTGTTCCTGTGCGCGCCCGAGGATGTCGATCAGCTCAAGAAGCTGCCGCAGAGCCGCGGCGCGCCCCTGGTCGAGCTCACCTACAACTGGGACGAGGAAAAGTACGGCGAGGACCGCCATTTCGGCCACCTCGCCTATGAGGTCGACGACATCTACGCGACCTGCGACAAGCTGATGAAGATGGGCATCACCATCAACCGCCCGCCGCGCGACGGCAACATGGCGTTCGTGCGATCGCCCGACCTGCACTCGATCGAGCTGCTGCAGAAGGGCGATCCGAAGCCGCCGGCCGAGCCGTGGTCCTCGATGCCGAACACCGGCCACTGGTAGGTCTTGTACAAATTCTTCGTGCACGTCCGCCATCCCGCGTATCGGCTCGTGGTGAAGGCGGACGTTTCCTCAAGAGACGCGCGAAGATGAATGGCGATGGACGCGCAGCCGCGAGGCCAGCGATGTCAACGCCGAGGTGCGCGAGGCTGTCGACCGCGACGGCTATTCGCTTTTCCGGATTGGGCTTTCGCTATCTGAAATTCCGAAGTGATCCCGGAAAAACCGCTTCGAGAAGCGATTTCGCGCAGGAACCACCCTCTCACCTTCGCGTTGGCTCTCAAATGAGGAAGCGAGGAGGCTTATCATGGGTAAAGGAATTTTGCTTTGGCTGTTGGGCGTGCCGATCCCGGTGATCATTCTGCTGTGGCTGTTCTTCGGCCACTGAGATTGATGATCGGCGTCACGCACAAGGGAGAGCCCCGCCAGGAGCGGGGCTTTTTTTTGCGCGCGCATTGTCGAAATTTCCGATATGAACGCGGCAACAGGCGCGGACATATCGGGAGTGAAACGTGGGATTGACGATCTGGGGCCGGTCCAATTCGGTCAATGTGCAGAAGGCGCTGTGGTGCCTGGCCGAACTCGAACTTCCCTTTGAACGCATCGACGCCGGCATGCAGTTCGGCAAGAACAACGAGGCGGAATATCTCGCGATGAATCCCAATGGCCGCGTACCGACGCTGGTCGACGGTGATTACGTGCTGTGGGAATCCAATTCGGTGATGCGCTATCTCTGCATGGCCTATGGCAATGGCACGCCGATCTATCCGATAGACCCGAAACGCCGCGCCGCAGTCGACCGCTGGCTCGACTGGACGCTGTCAACCGTACAGCCGGTCGACCGGCCGGTGTTCTGGGCGCTGATCCGCACGCCCAGGGAAAAGCAGGACATGACGCAGATCCAGAAGGACGTGGATGCGGAAGCGCCGGTGTGGGCGCTCGCCGATCGCCAGCTCTCGACGCGCCAATATATGGAGGGCGATCATTTCACCATCGCCGACATCGCGGTCGGGGCCTTTGCGCGGCGCTGGCTCGGCTTCACCGGGATCGACAAGCCGGCCTTCCCTCATGTCGAGCGCTGGTACAAGGACATCGCGGGCCGGCCGAGCTTTGCCAAGCAACTCGCGACGCCGATGTCATAAGTGATCAGCGGCCGCGGATGCTGCCGCCGGCGCCGACGCTGACCGAGCCGCCGATCTGCACGCAGGTGCCGGTGCCCTCGATTTTGACAAAGCCCGCGCCATAGGCCGCGCAGGAATCGTCCCTCTTCGGCTCCTTCACGGATAAGGATTTCGAGCTGGTCGATCGGTCGAATTTCAGCGGGCGCGTGGATTCGCCGGATGCCGGTGCTGCGATCAGGAACGCGGCGCAGATGAGCAAGGTCGTTCGCATGCCGGCTTTTAGCGCGGACGCGCGGCCGTAACTAGCGCACGAATTTGACGCCGGCGGAACTGCCGCGGCGCCAGACCACCTGGCATCTGTGCCCGGTGCGGGCATCGCGCGCAAAGGCGAGCCGCAGCGTGGCGGGCAGCGCTGCTGCATTGTCGACGATGATCTGCGCGCCGGAACTGGAGATATCCTGCACCACGCACTGGCGCGCGGCAAAGCCGCCATCCAGCGTGATCCACGCCGGCTGGCCCAACAGTTTTCGCGCTTCCCTTTTCTTCGGTGCTGGCATATTCCGCTCTCGCTTCCCCCACACCTATACTTGGGCACCTTTCAAAAGCGTTGATTTGATTGAATAGTCAGCCTTTCCATTAGGTAATGGAAACCGCCCGCTTTGGCTTGCCGGTTGGAGAAAACGCCTCTATACGTTCGCCGCCGTGGCCGGCAGCGCTCCTGCGCCGTTGCCCAACACGGTGAAATCCTCGCCATAAAGCATTGATTTTGCGAGGATTTTGCTCCCTTCGTCTATCGGTTAGGACGCCACCCTTTCACGGTGGAGAGAGCGGTTCGATTCCGCTAGGGAGCGCCATGCGCTTAAATCGCCTTTGATATTGCGATACTTTTAGCCGTTCTTGGCAAACCGGAAAGACCAGTGTCCGTCTTTGGCGTGGATAATCGTCGAACCTGTTGTGCTGGATTGGCTTTAAGTGAAAGCCGCAGGCGGCCTCAGCTGGTCGTGTCCGTAATTCTTCCCTTACCTGCACAGGCCTCGCACTTCACCGGATAGATTTTGCGAGTTGCTAGTATTGGCTGATTCACCACGGGGAAACCCGTTCCGTTGCAGCCCGTGCAGGTATGCTCTTTGATCTTAGGCGTCATTATACCGGAGCTCGCAGACCGGGAGAGGAGAGCCATCGGTCCATTTGGGCAGCGACATCAAGCTGGCGCAGCTTTCCCAAAAGCTTGTTCCGTATCGATCCGGGGCCGAGGAGAATTAGCGCAGCTTCAATGCGCTTCTTCTCATCCGCAAGGCGCTCGTGCAACGCAGGCGATTTGCCGATAAAGAGGGGCATGCTTGGCTCCTTCCAATGCTGGGCGGGAGCGCTACCGAACTCTCAGTCACCGATGTAAGCCAAAAGGCAGTGCGGCGATGCCTGGACTAGATGCTCTTTATGCTCGGGAGTCCATCTAAATCGAGGTTTCGCCTGGAACACGCTGGGAAATGCGCGGTAGTAGGTCCATATGAGGAGCATGGCCAAAAAACCAGTGCATGCTCACCTTCTTGACGTCACTGTCACGGCTCAGGAACCGACCCGTTGGAGATGGCATATTAGTGAACATGCCGTGGAGGTGATGCACGGATACGCAACCTCGCGTGAGACGGCGCAGATCGACGGCGATAGCGCCCTATTCAAGCTGCTCTCGATAGGTAAGGCATGACTATCTGAGGGTCAGTTCCAACCGCCGGACCTCGCGCCGGAGCCGTTTGAGCTGTTTGCACAGGAACACCGCAACGCCCTAGGACTTGTTTCCGTGCGCGGTTTATGTCTCCCCCGACGGGGCCGCGTGCTACTGAGAGTGGCCCCAGGCTTGGAAAGGTTGCTCCAGGGCCTGGGGCTTTTCCCATCTTCCGGGATTCGTAATTCCGGCTCGCTCGCCACTTTCACATTGTCAGGATTCCGACCATCCGATCGACGAGGCTCGCGAGGTTAACTTTTGCTTGAGAGCTCCAAGCAACCGAACAATAAAACTGAGTGAAGTCGGGAGGACTCTATGGCACACAGCCAGTTTCTTCACATGACCTTCAACGTGCCAACGCGCATGCGCGCCCTTTCGGAACAGGATAATATCGCCCACACCATAACGTGTTGGCGGCAGACTATCGCTTTCAAGAACGATCGATCCTTCAAGGATAAGGATCGTCTCATCGCAGATGTAATGCCAGTTGAAACGACCTTCGGTGCATTCCCAAACGACTGTCCACGCTAGTCGATCCAAACTCTTTGATAGTGTGCGCCCTCTGCTTGAGGGTCGCCAGCGATGACCCAAGACGGCTCGATCGGCATAGGATGGAGATCCACGGCAACACGCGCGGTCTCAATGAGTGACGGCGGCGCCTGGGCTTTTGAACTAGAGGTGTTATTTAGCACTGAAATCAACCTTGTCATTTTCGAAATCGTACAACCCAACGTAGCGCGCATGCAATCGGATCGCGCTGCGGCAAAACGCGCCAGCACTCAGTTACCCAGTGGCCAATTCATTTGCCGGCCCATTGCTCAATCCGAAACACACGCCGCGTGTGCCTTCGTTGCCGACTCTTGGTAACGGGGTGGGGCAAGCCGTTCACGGTTAAGGGTTTCGGAAACTTCATGTCGGATGCCATGCGCGCTGCCGGTCTGCCCGCGCACTGCAAGGCCCATGGCTTGCGCAAGTCCGCTGCCCTTTGCCCGTCCCATCGAGCGCACGGTCGCCTCGGGGCCATGAGCTGGTTGCGCAACAGCGCCCTGTGGAGATGCAGGTAGACCCTGCACGACAGACGATACCGGCGGCGCGCCAATCTCTCCTCGCCAGGGCGCGATGCAAGGCCCAGCTTCCGGTGCAGACGGTCCGCGTCGATTGCGTCCAACCTGTTGAGTGTCAGCATGCTTAGGCCTCGACTGTGAGCTTTGCTTCTCACGATCGAATGTCCTCGCGTAAACGTCGCCGTTCACATAGGGGCCGAGGCCCAGAGACCGAAGAACGGCTTTTGCCGGCCGACGCATGGTGCAAGGCAGACAAGTCAAACCGACTCCGTGCAGAGGCAGGCTGAGGATCGGCCGGGGCTGCAGCAAGCGCGAACATGCCCAACTATCGGCCCTGCCGCCCGGTCATCCTCAACCCGCCGTCAACATCAGTCGTCCGATTTCGGCCCGCCGTGATAGTGGAACGGTTCGGACTGGCTTGAAGCAGCCATTGCGGACGCACCAGAAGAGCCTTGTGCAGTGGCCGCAAAGACTGGTCCCGACAGGACCGCGAGCAGGGCTGCCGCTGTGAGCAAGTTGATCTTTCTTGCCATGGTCGTTTTTCCTTGTTGAATGCCACCAGCAAGGTGCAGATGAGTGCGGCGGCATAGGAATGCGAGCCTGGTTCCGCCACTTCCTCATAGGCGCCACATAAAAATGCCGATCGCGAATTCATGAAGATTGCGGCTGATGTCTGATCATCCCTCACGCGCCGATGGCGCCCGCGTCCTGGCCGACCTCAACGCGCTGCGCACCATCGGCGCCTACAAGAGTGGCGTGCACAAGCCGACCTTCTCCGACGCCCATATGCGTTCGCTGGAATGGTTTTCCGCGCGGCTGCCGGAGGCTGGGCTGTCCGCGACCGTCGACGGCATCGGCAATGTGCTGGGCACAAGTTCAAAGCCCGGCCCAAAGCTGCTGGCGGGCTCGCATCTCGAAAGCCAGAATTATGCCGGCTGGCTCGACGGGCCGCTTGGCGTGATCTACGCGCTCGAGGCCGCGCGCGTGCTCAATGCCGATGGCGCCGTCGACGGCTGGGTCGAGGTCGCCTCCTGGTGCGACGAGGAAGGCCATTTCGGCTCCTTCCTCGGCAGCCGCTCCTTCGTCGGCGCGGTGAGCGAAGCAGATATCGATGCCGCGCGCGACCGCAACAGCGATCGGACCATGCGGCAGGCGCTCGAGAGCGTTGGGCTTGCGGGACGCGCGCGCGTCACGGCCGAGCGCGGCCGGCACATCGGCTATCTGGAGGCCCATATCGAGCAGGGCGACCTGCTCGAGGTGAACCACCTCAAGATCGGCGTCGTCACCTCCATCGTCGGCATCTGGCAATACCGCATCAGCTTCAACGGCGAGCAGAACCACGCCGGCACCACGCGGATGGCGATCCGGAAGGACGCGGGCCTTGCGCTCGCGAAATTCTGCGTCGCGATCGACGATAGCTTTCCCGACCTGTGCGGCCCGCGCACGGTCTGGACCACCGGCCGCATCACGCTCGACCCTGGCGCTCCCAGCATCATTCCGGGACGAGCGGAAATGCTGTTCCAGATCCGCGATGACGATCCTGCCGTAATCGAACGCCTCGAAGCCAGACTGCGCGACATGGCCACCGAAGTCACCGCGCTGGGCCGCGTCGGCGTTGCGGTCGAGCGTATCAGGACCGGCGCCCCGGCGCTGATGAATGCGACCTTCCAGGAGGCGATCGAAGCCGCGAGCAAAACCTTCGCGGCCGGCAAGTCCGTGCGCATGCCGAGCGGCGCCGGTCATGACGCGCAGGTGCTCGCCACCGTCATGCCGGCAGCCATGCTGTTCGTGCCGTCGATCGGCGGCATCAGCCATCACTGGACCGAGAACACCGCCGATGCCGACATCGTCACCGGCGCCGAAGTCTTCGTCGAAAGCTGCCGGCTCCTCTTGAAGCGCGCGGGCACGACGGCAAACTGAGCTTCAGCAGCCAGTGATCTTCAGCAGCCTCTGCAGATCGATTCGACCTCCTTGGCGACCCGCGCGTCTTCGCGATCGACGGCGGGATTGCCGGTGCCGAGCGCCGGTCCCTTCGTGGGGCCGCCGGCCCCGCCCGATGCCAGCGCCGTGCCGAGCGAGTTGGTGCCGGGCGCAGCCGGACTGCTGCCGAACGCGCCGCCCGTTACAGAGGAATGATGCAATCCCATGCCGCCCATACCGCCCATGCCTCCGCCGCGGCCGAAGGCGGCCACGGGGACAGCAAGGGCCAGCGCGACAGTGAGAAGGAGGAGCCCTTTCATGACGAGAACCTTTCTTGATGCATTCAACTCTTGATGCCATTCAACGACAGGTCCGTTGCCCAGGTTCCCGGACGGCCGATCACTCACGCCGTTTTGGTTTCAAATGCAAAGCAACTCAACCCGCGGTGATCGCACGTGTTCGGCAGGCTCAGCTACAGTCGCTTGTTGGACGCAGACCCCCGCCTCTTTGTCGCCGCCTATAGCTTTGTTCTCACAAATCTTTTGTTCGGCGCAGCGGGCGATCGCCGCCGCCGGGTTCCAGTCGGGGAAGAACGCTGCTTTTTGGTTTCGAGACGAACCGGCTTTAGGCTATCTTGGGCCTAAATCGAGGGAGTTTTCCAATGCGCGCAGCTCTGGCCGCTGTAGTCATCGCTTCGCTGGCAACGCCTGCCTTGGCTCAGCAGCCGCACATGCAGGAATATGGCCAGCCCGACAAGGAAAAGACGGCCTCGCAAAAGGCTGCCGACAAGGCCGCGGCGGACGCCTACCAGCGCTCGCTCAGCGCCATCCCGGACAAGGGGACGCAAGATCCCTGGGGCACCGTGCGCAGCGACGCGCCGAAACCGGCCGCCACCAAGACGGCGAAAACCAAGACCAAGACCGGCAGCACTGACGCCAAGCCGCAGTGAGACGGCTGCCACCCGATATTTACGCGATGCGATCGTAGTGACGGCGTCCCCAGGGGATGATCGCCCAGATTCGCTCGTGCAGATAATACCAGGCGATCTTGGTGACGATCTCCATGCCCGCAATCGAGCCGGCAATCTCAACCCTTCCGGTCATGAACCAGCTGATGGCAAAGGTGTCGAGCGTTCCCAGGGTGCGCCAACTCACGGCCTTGAGAACCGACCTCGTATGCGTCTCCGCCCCGCGAAAAAGCGTCACCCGGTGCCTCCCTGCTCGACCACGGTGAATTCTATCACGCGCAAACCGGTGTTCTGGTTCCCGGTGGAGCTTTGTATTTGACGTTCGCTACGGTGGGACGCAGCGCGTTCGTGAGCGAACGTCAAATCCAAAGCCCCACCCCACTGGAATCAAAGTCTTGCGAGTGCTTTCTCCAATTCCAACATGCGCAAACCTGCCCCCTGCGGCGGGATCGAATGTTGGAATTGGTCCATTCGCTGTCACAAATCCGCTTATGGACAGGCGCCACGAATGCATGCATTTTAATCTTGAGAAACTCCGCAAAAGCCGTTGATTTGACTGACCAATCGCAAGATTCGTCGCCGGTGGCCGGAACGCGTCGCATTTCTCCTGCGAAAAGAAGGACCTGAGATGAGATTCCTTGCCGCGTTAGCAGCGCTTTGCGCGCTCAGTGGGGCAGTTCGCGCCGAAACGCAGGACTGCAAGACGCTCACGGACCCCGCGGCGAGACTTACTTGTTATGACAAGATCAATCCGCCGATCGCCACCTATCCGATCCCGTTGCCGAAGCCGTCGCATCCAATTCCCCTGACACGGCCCGACGGCACGCCCGGCTCGGCAGAGACGTCGGACAATACGGAGGACGCGATGCTTCACGCGACGATGAACAACATCTGCCGAGGGTGTTGAGGGCGGTTGAGACTCATTATTTATTCCCTTTCGTGGCGCCCGCCGCGTGCGACGAAAGGTCGTTGGGTACCAGACGTAGCGTGATCCGGAAAATGGGTTATCTGCCATCCAGATGAACCTGCTTGAATCCCTCCCCACCGTGATCGGCACGGCCGCGGTTGCCCCTGCGCTGCTGATCCTTTGGCTCGTGGTGGCGGCAGGCGAACGTCCCGGCCCGCCGCTGAAAATCTGGACCGCGTTTGCGCTGGGTGCGGCCAGCATCCTCCTGCTCGGCGTCATTCGCGCGCCGTTTGCGCAAATCGGCTACACACCTGAAAATCCCTGGGCGGCGCAGGCGCTGCATTCGGTGTTCGGGGTGGCGCTGCCGGAAGAAGCGGTGAAGCTGCTGGCCATCGCCGCGGTGTCGCTGCGAAGGCGCCCCTTCGCCGACCCGATGGACACCGTGGTTTATGGCGCGGCCGCGGGCCTCGGCTTTGCGGCCTACGAAAACCTCGCTTATCTCGTGCAGCACGCGGAGATGTGGCGCTCGCTCGCGGCACTGCGCAGCGTGCTGACCGTCCCCTTCCATGGCTCGCTCGGCGTCATCGCAGGCGCATATCTGGCGATCGCGCGCAGCGGCACCGCGCTCGGCGCCCATCGCTTTCACCGCGATTGGGCAAAGATCTCCAGCTACGTCCTGATGCTGGCGGGACCGGTTGCGCTGCATTCGGGCTTCGATTTTCCGCTGCTGGTGCTGCAGAAAGACCCGGGCCTCGATCCCTCGACGCGGCTCTGGCTCGGATTTGCCAGCATCCTGATCGGCTTCTCCTCGATCGGATTTGCGATGCGGCTGGTGCGGCGCGTCGCCCGCCATCATGCGCCGCGCACCGATGTCGACCGCGAGCGGTTGAGCCAGCTTCGCAAGATGTGGGCTGTGCTGGTCGGCGGCGGCGGTGCGGGATTCATCGGGCTGGTGTTCGTCCTGACTTCGGTGCACCATTGGTTGCTCAATCCCGACCGTAATCTCGCCTTTGTGCTGATCCCGATCGGGCTTGCCTCGATCGGGCTCGGCTGCGCGCTCCTGGTTGTCACAACCGCGATCTATATTGCCGGCCGCAACCGGATGCGGACGGCGACCGAGGGCTTCTCGTCGGCACCGGGTGAAAAGAGTCTTGATTGGGCATGATCTCTCAGGTCAAGCCGAAGGCGTGCTTTCCGGATGTCCGCCCCGCTATCCAAGTGCGGGGCAGGCCTTTTCCGGATCACGATCCAGGATCGGGCGATTATGAAATCATGCCGCGTGGCGCAGTAGTAGGGAGATCTCCCCATGACCCTTCCTGACGATCTCAACAAGCTTCAGTCAAGAATGAGCGCCGCGGTGCGCGAGCATTGGAAGGCCTTCCTGTTCGAAGGCATCCTGCTCGCCGTTCTCGGACTTGCCGCCATGATCGTGCCGCCGCTCGCAAGCCTTGCGGTCACGATCTTCCTGGGCTGGATGTTCCTGGTCACCGGCGTCGCAGGACTGGTGATGACCTATTGGGCGCGCGCCATGCCCGGCTACTGGTGGTCGCTGATCTCGGCGGCGCTGGCGGTGCTGGCCGGCATCATCCTGCTGGCGCGGCCGATGCAGGGCGTGCTGACGCTCACCATCGTGGTCGGCGCCTATTTCCTCGCCGAAGGCATCGCCACCATCATGTATGCGCTGGATCACCGCCGCGAACTGTCCGGGCGCTGGTCGTGGCTGCTGATCGCGGGATTGATGGATATCCTGATTGCGTTCTTCATCATCGCCGGCCTGCCGGGTTCCGCGGAATGGGCGATCGGCCTTCTGGTCGGCATCAATCTGTTGTTCGGCGGCGCGACCCTGATCGGCATGGCGCTGGCCGCGCGCAACGCCCCGACCGGTTAGCCAAAGATTCCGGGGTGACAAGGCCGGAGGCATCGGCTATGAGAGCGCCCATGATCAACCGCGCCACCAGCTATTTTTGGTATTTTAGCTACGACAGCTCGCTGGCGGTAGGAGGATCGCGCGCAATCTAGGGAAAATTGCAGCACAAAGTCCGATCAAGCCGCCAGACCTGGCGGCTTTTTGTTTGGCCGGCAGGTTGATCAAACCAGGAGCCTGCCATGCTGAGCACCACCGACGACCTTCGCATCATCGAACTGAAGGAACTGAGTACGCCCGAAGAGGTGATGGGCGAAATCCCGCGCACGCTGACCGCGACACGCGTGGTGATGGGCGCCCGCAACGCCATCCACGCCATCCTGAACGGGACCGACGATCGCCTGCTCGTCATCGTCGGCCCCTGCTCGATCCATGATCCCGCTGCCGCGGTCGAATATGCCACGCGTCTCGTCTCGTTGCGTGAGCGTCTCGCCGACCGGCTCGAGATCGTGATGCGGGTCTATTTCGAGAAGCCGCGCACCATCGTCGGCTGGAAAGGCCTGATCAACGATCCCGATCTCGACGGCAGCTTCGACATCAACAAGGGCCTGCGGCTCGCGCGCAACGTGCTCTCCGCCGTCAACAATCTCGGACTGCCCGCCGGCGCCGAGTTCCTGGATATGACCACGCCGCAATATCTCGCCGATCTTGTGGCCTGGGCCGCGATCGGCGCGCGCACGACGGAGAGCCAGATCCATCGCGAGCTGGCGTCGGGCCTGTCGTGCCCGGTCGGCTTCAAGAACGGCACCGACGGCGACGTGCGCATTGCCGCGGAAGCCGTGAAATCGGCTTCGCATCCGCACCACTTCATGGCCGTTACCAAGGGCGGACGTTCGGCGATCGCGGCGACCTCGGGCAATGACGATTGCCACATCATCCTGCGCGGTGGCCGCGCGCCGAATTATGACGCAGCAAGCGTCGAGGCGGCGGCCGCCGAGCTTCATCGCGCCGGCGTCGACGCGCGCCTGATGATCGATGCGAGCCATGCCAATAGCGGCAAGAAGCCGGAGAACCAGCCCAAGGTCATCGCCGACATCGCCGGCCAGGTATCCGGCGGCGAAAAGCGCATCATCGGCGTCATGATCGAGAGCCATCTGGTCGCCGGACGGCAGGACGTGGTGCCCGGCGTGGCGCTGACCTACGGCCAGAGCATCACCGATGGCTGCATCGACTGGGAGACGACGGTGCCAGCGCTCGAACTTCTGGCGGACGCTGTCGCCGCAAGGCGGCAGGCGAAACACGAGGCATTCCGCGAAGTCTCGGCGTGAACAGTGCTGCAACGCATCACGAACCCTGGAAGGATGGCGCACGACCAAATCGTGTCGCTTTCCTTTCAAAGTTGGGGCAATGCCCGCCACACTACTCTTGTCATGCCGAAGGCGCGTGACATACTGGCGCGGCGAATGCCCGACAACGTGCAGCGTCCGGAAGCCGCATTTCATGCGGCACCTTGCACCTGACGCGAGTCTCGCCGCCATCAAGGCGGACGGTCATCGCTTTTTTTTTGAAATTTGCAATCGCGGTCCCTGGCTTTGCTTGCCCGGATGTTCCGGGCGACCAAGACGGCCGTCCGCCAACAACAACAACACGTGGAGAATGAATTCGACCTAACACACCCAACGGAGCAACGCATATGACGATGACGGCTGAAATGCCCGGTCAAGTGCCGTGGTGGAAAGAGCCTACCAAGGACCAATGGGTCGCGTGGATCGCGGCCTGGCTCGGATGGACCCTCGATGCGTTCGACTTCACCATCTTCCTGCTGATCATGGTGCCGATCGCGGAATCGTTCCATGTGCCGCTGATCGAAGTGACGGCCGTCTTCACCATCACGCTCTGGCTGCGGCTGGTCGGTGCCGTCGGCTCCGGTTGGCTTGCCGATCGCGTCGGACGCAAGACGCCGTTGATGATCTCGATCCTGTGGTACTCGGTCTGCAATCTTCTCGCCGGCATCGCGCCGAGTTTCGCGTTCCTCTTCCTGTTCCGTGCGCTGCTCGGCATCGGCATGGGGGCGGAGTGGCCCGCCGGCGCCGCGCTTGCCATGGAATCCTGGCCGGCCCGCTCGCGCGGCCTCATGAGCGGCGTGCTGCAGGGCTCCTGGAGCATCGGCTTCCTGTTGTCGAGTCTCGCCTACGGGCTGCTCTACGACAGCATCGGCTGGCGCGGCCTCTTGATCCTCGGCGTTCTGCCGGCTTTGGCAGTCGTGTGGATCCGCATCTACGTCAAGGAACCGAAGGTCTGGGTGGAGAACCGGCGTATTCAGCGCGAACAGAAACAGGAGTTCCGCGCGCCCCTGTTCGACATCTTCCGCCGGCGCATGCTCGGCAACACGATCATGGCGTGCCTGTGGATGGCGAGCGGCTTCGTGATCTACTATTCAGTGTACGGAATGTTCGCCACCCACCTGCAGAAGGACCTGCATCTAAGCCCAGCGCTGGTGGCCATGCCGATCGCGTTGGCGAATCTGGTGGCCTTCCTCGCGAGCGGCTTCTGGGGCTTTGTGGCCGACATCTTCGGCCGCAGATGGGCGATGATCATCCCGGCGGCGATCGGCGCGCTGGTCACGCCGTTCTACCTGTTCTCCGATTCCTATGCGCTGGTGGCCGGCGCCTTCATCCTGCAGGGCGCGTTCCTCGGCGCGATCTACGGGCAGAATCCGGCTTACTTGAGCGAGCGCTTCCCGACCGAGGTGCGGGCGACCGCATCGGGCTTCTGCTACCACCAGGGAGCGATCTGGGCCGGCTTCACCGGGCCAGTACTCACTTTCTTCGCCGCGAGCCAGCCGCTCGGCTTCACCATTCCGATGCTGATCGCAACGACGGGAGCTGCGATCGTGTTCGTGATCACCCTGCTCTACAGCCCGGAAACCAGGGGCAAGGAGCTGGTGCCCGAGCTCACTCTGGTGAAGACACCCGTGGTGGTGGAGGCGCACGCTTGACTATTGCGACCCGCGGCCGTCTTCGGGCGGTCGCGGCCAAAATCTGAGGCACCACGCTCAGCATGGCTGAGCGCGATTTCGTCCTGACTATCAGGCAGTAGCCGCCGAACGGCCTCAAGCCCTTTTCAAGAAGCTTTGTCATCCGCTCAAGATAGGGATTCAGGCTGCCAAGAAAAACTCATTTCGATAGGCGGCCGGTAGCTGCCCACCGAGCGTTGGCCTCAGCAGCCGCGGCAGATGCTCTTGATCTTCTTGTCGAGGGCCGCGTCTTCCTTGTTCGCGGGATTGTTCGGGTCGGAGAGATTTTTCTCGTTCGGAACATCGCCCGCGCGCGGCTGACGGTGGCCGATCGGCGCCTCCGGAATGGTGCCGCTCTTTGTCATTCCGGGCCCTTGCGGGTTGTTGCTCTGCGCCACGGCCACGGGCGTTCCGATCAACACCAGGAGCGCCATCGAGATCATCGCTTTCTTCATTGTTGCTCCTCCCGCCGAAAACCCGCCGCGCTTCATGCCGGCGGGTAAAGATGCACGTCGCCGCAATAATCGGTCACACGATAGCGCGTTTCTTCGCCAACTTCACCAAGGCCTGCAAGAGAATCTTGTGGCGAAAGGTAGTTTGGGCCAACCGGCGACTTCCCGGCGCCGCCGGGGATATCGAGCACGTAATCCGGCTGACACAATCCGGACACCCTGCCCCGCAAGGCCCGCACCAATTCCTGGCCGTGCGCGAGCGTGGTGCGCAGATGCGCCGTGCCCGGCGCCAGATCGCCGTGATGCAGATAATAAGGCTTTATCCGGCATTCGACCAAGGCCCGCATCAGGGCTTCCAGTGCGGCAAAATTGTCGTTGACGCCCTTGAGCAGCACCGACTGGCTCACAACCGGAATACCAGCGTCGATCAGCCGCGCGACCGCAGCGCGAGCCTCGTCTGTCAATTCACGGGCGTGATTGGCATGCAGCGCCACCCAGGTCGTGGCACCCCGCACTTTCAGCGCCGCGACCATCTCGGGGCTGATGCGCGCGGGGTCGGCCACCGGCACGCGGGTGTGAAGGCGGATGATCTTGACGTGATCGATGCCTGCGAGATCGGCCATGATCTCGGCCAGCCGACGCGGCGAGAGCATGAGGGGATCGCCGCCGGTGAGAATCACTTCCCAGATTTCCTTATGCGTGCGGATGTAGTCGAGCGCCGCCGCATAGGCCGGCTCCGACAGCGCGCTGTCCTTGCCGGGTCCGACCATCTCGCGGCGGAAGCAGAAGCGGCAATAGACCGCGCAGACGTGAACCAGCTTGAACAGCACGCGATCGGGATAGCGGTGCACGATGCCGGCGACCGGCGAATGCGCGTCGTCGCCGATCGGGTCGGCGCGCTCGGACGGCTGCGCCACCAGTTCTTGGGTGTCCGGGATGAATTGACGCGCGATGGGATCGTCGGGATCATCGCGGTCGATCAGCTTGGCGATGGCGGGCGTCACCGCGATCGCATAGCGCGCGGCGACCTTCTCGAGATCAGCGAGATCAACAGCGCGCGCAAGGCCATGAGCCACGAGCTCACTGGGCTCGCGCAGCGTCCGCGCCAGATTGGTTCTGTTCATCTCTCTCCTGCCGGCGGCGTCCATACCACCTGATCGATCCTGAGCGCACCGCTCGCCAGCATCACCAGCCGGTCGAAACCGAGTGCGACGCCGCTGGCCTCCGGCATCCGCCCGACCGCGGCCAGAAACTCCTCGTCCAGCGGATAGCGCTCGCCATAGCGCCGCGCCTTCTCTTCCATCGCGGCCGCAAAGCGGCGGCGCTGCTCACCGGCGTCCGTCAGCTCGCCAAAGCCGTTAGCAAGCTCCACGCCGCAAGCATAGACCTCAAAGCGCTCGGCGACGCGCGGATCGGACGCCTTTGCCCGCGCCAAGGCGGCTTCCGGGGCCGGATACTCGAACAAAACGGTCAAACGCCCCTGCCCCAGATGGGGTTCGACATGCTCGATCAGGAGCTTGCTGAAAATATCGGACCAGGTGTCGTCACCCGCTATTCGAACCTTGCCCTGGGCCGCGAGCGCCAGCGCCGCGCGGTCGCCTTCGCCGCCTTCAATTGTGGCGAGCAGGTCGACGCCGGCATGACGCTGGAAGGCCGCCGCCACGGTGATCAATTCCGGCTCGGCGAAGGGATCACAGACGTTGCCGCGGAAGGAAAACTGCCGGATGCCGGTGGCCTGCGCCGCATGGGCCGTCACCACGACGGTGTCGGCCATGATGGCGTCGTAGGCACTGTCCGCCCGATACCATTCCAGCATGGTGAACTCGGGCAGATGCAGGTCGCCGCGCTCGCGATCACGAAACACTTTGGCGAATTCGAAGATCTTGCTCTCGCCGGCGGCCAGGAGCTTCTTGCAGGCGAATTCCGGCGAGGTCCGCAAATAGCGTGTCGTCCGGCTACCGTCGGCGCGGAAAAGCTCGGTTCGCGGCGCATGCAGATGGGTCTCATTGCCAGGCGAAACCTGCAAAATCCCGGTTTCGACCTCGACAAACCCTTCTTTCTCGAACCAGGCCCGCACCGCGCGGGTGATCGCTCCCCTCGCGTTGAGAAATGGCCTGATATCGGCGTGCCGCCCGGCCGACCACCACGGCGAAAGGGCCTCGTCGCCAGACATTAGCAGACCGCCCTAAAGGAGCGCAAAAGGCTGGCGCGGGGAGCCAAAATCAGTATGTTGCGCCCGGAAACCGCCTCTGGCGCCCCCGGACCCCCCCGCACCTCGGGGTGCAGGCCCAAACCATCAGGAAAAACCGCTTTGAGAGTCATCGCCAGTTCTATTCGCAAGGGCAACATTATCGAGCAAGACGGCAAGCTTTACGTCGTTGTCAGTGCCGAGAACATCCATCCCGGCAAGGGAACACCCGTCAGCCAGATCGAAATGCGTCGAATCAGCGACGGGGTAAAGATCGCCGAGCGCTACAAGACCACCGACCAGGTCGAGAAGGCCACGGTGGAAGAGCGCAATTTCAACTATCTCTATGAAGATGGCGACGGCTTCCACTTCATGAACCCCGAGACCTACGACCAGGTCCAGGTGTCCAAGGACATCGTCGGCGAGGCTGCGGCTTATCTGCAGGAAAACATGGTCGTGAAGCTGTCGCTGCACGACATGAACCCGATTGCCGTGGCGCTGCCGCAGCGCGCCACGCTGGAAGTCGTGGAAACCGAGCCGGTGACCAAGGGCCAGACCGCCTCCTCCTCCTACAAGCCCGCAGTGCTCTCCAACGGCGTCCGCACTGCCGTACCGCCGCATGTTGCGGTTGGCACCCGGATCGTGGTGATGACCGAAGATGGGTCTTACGTCGAGCGCGCAAAAGATTAAACTATCCTCCCGGGGGAAGTTTGCGCCGAGGGGACGACGCAGTGACTGGGAGAGTAGTGACTGGGAGAGTATTGGGAATCGTTGCACGCGTGCTGGCGGCGCTTTCGTTCGTCCCGGCGTGCGCGGCCTCGCTTTCGGCGGAAGAGTTCCAGACCCCTTCGGTCTCGGCGGTGCGCGTCGAATGGCGCGCGGTGCTGGATCAGCTTCGTTCGGAGCTTGATGCGGCACCGGTTGCCGCTTCAAACTTCACCTTTGCCGGCCAGCGCCGCGTCGGCGCCTTCGATCCACGATCGATGCCCGCGCTGGTGCAGCTCAACGGCGTGACTTCGCAGATCTTCAATGGCATTGGACGCAGCCCGGTGCCGGTGCTGCTGCCGTTCGACACCGCCTCCTTTCTCGACGCGCGGCTGAACACGGCGACGCCGGAACGCGTGCTGCCGCGCTACCAGGCGGATTTCCGTCCCGTCGACCTCTTCGATGCCGGCCCCGCCGGCTATGACGCGGTGTTCTCGCTCGAGCCGGGGGCAGGCTTTGGCCTGCCGTCGCGAACCTTTGCCAAGCCGGTCGAGGTGCAGATCACCGGATCGCTCCTGACCTACGACGTCGCCGACCCCCAGGGCGGCAAGGGCGAACCGGTGAAGGCGCTGTCGGCGCAATATCCGGATATGCGGCGTTTCATCCGCGAAGGCTATGTGCGTTATGCCTTTACCCGCTTCGGCGTGCCGTATGTGGTATCGATCCAGTGCCTCGACTCGGCGCCGCGGGCGAAACGGCTCGCCTGCCGCGAGGCCTATCCGGTGGCTGAACGCTTCCTGAAGGCGCTGCGGATCGCCGGCGGCCTGCCGGCGCGGCCGCGCTCCGACATCCCGTCGCAAACCGCGGAACGGCCGGCCGGGCGCTCCGCCGATTTCACCTATCGTCCGCCCGGCGACATCATCGCGGGTACCGGCTATCACCGCCAGAGTGGCCGCGCCGATTTCAGCGCCTATTCGCAAATCCGCTTTCCGCTGGAAGCGCCGGCTTTCATTCATTCGCAAAAGCGCCGATCCGGCGACAAGATGGACGCGCCCAATGCCGGCTATCCCTGGCGCGATAATTTCTGCGAGGCGCGCAGCTTTTCCGTCGGCCAATGCGCCAACGGCTATGGCCACCAGGGCGAGGATGTGCGCCCCGGCGGCTGCCTCGCGCGCGTCGAGGGCGGCTGCGATCCCAGGAAGCAGCCGATCTTCGCCGTGCGCGACGGCATCGTGATCCGCTCGCCCAAGCAGCAGGCGGCGACGCTGCAGATCAACACGCGCAACGAGCACATCCGCTTTCGCTACATGCACATGAACCCGTCGGTGATGGATACTGACGGCCTCTTGAGCGGCCGTGCGGTTGCCGAAGGCGAAAAGATCGGCGTGGTTTCGAACTTTCTCGACCATCCCAACGGCACCACGCGCCATCTGCATTTCGACGTGCAGGTGTTCACTCGCGACGGCTGGATCTGGGTCAATCCCTACGTCACCCTGATCTCGGCCTACGAGCGGCTGATCCATGGCCGTGGCCGCGAGATCGGTCCCGAAATGGCTGCTGCGCCCGCAGTCGCGCATGCCTCGCCGGAGGACGCGGTCCATCCCGCCGACATGCAGGAAGGTGCCGAGAACTAAAGCGCGACGAGATTAGGTTGAATCGTCATCGCGCTTTAGCCTTTTGATTGAGCATGATCTCCGCGCAAACGCTACGCGTTTGTCGCGAGGGAAAACCGCTACACACTTTCCGGATCATGCTCTAGCCGCGGGGATTTCGCGCGGGTCTCGCTCGCTAACCATCAGGGACGTTCGGCAGTCACGACCAACGGCGCCCGTGCGCTGTCGTTGGTTGGCCCGTTGCGCGTCGTGGTCACGCGCACGGTATTGCCGGATATCTTCACCTCGCCTTCCCAGCGGTCGCCAAGGATGACGCTGCGAATGTTGGTGAGATTGATGCGCGGGTAGCGCTTGCCGTCGCTGTCGAAGCCGGTCGCCGGCACGATATCGAGAATGTGCAGCGTGTGGAAAGTGCCGGAGCCGCCGCCATTGTAGCTTGCCACCACCACGATCAAGCCGTTGGCGGTCGATCCCTTGAACGCATAGGCCGTCTCCTCCGACGTGTCGGTTTTCGACCTCTGCTTCTTCTCAATCTTCCATTCGCCGAACTCGCGAACCGGATCGTAATAGAGATTGCTGCCGACGGCGGCCGCAAGATCGACCGTCACCCAGATGCCGTCGCCATCGGCGAGGTTGCCGTCGCCAAAATCCCGAAATATCCCGGGCGGAATGATCCTGCCGTCAAGGGTAAAGCTGCGCCGCACTTCGGCGACGCGCGCGGCGGCACCCTTGCCTTCTGCAGTTGCGCTTGCTGGAAAGAGGCCAGACACCACGCACAGGAAAGCGAGGGTGATGACCGACCGGCGCAATGACATCGTTTGCGGACCCTGTTGTGCGGGGCCGTCATCGGCCGCCTTCCCTTCTCGGTCGCTTTGGGACACCGCGAGGTTCAGTGGCCGCCTCGCTCAGGAGGCCGCAGCGTTAACGGCCTTCTGCCGCGTTGGCGGGGTCCAGCGATAGGCGACGCCATAGCGATTCCAGACATTGATGACGGCGACCGCCGAGGTGAGATAGGCCAGTTCCGTCTCGGAAAACTCGGCGCTCGCCTCCACGTAGACCTCGTCGCTGACGCCGCCGCCAAGCTCGGTCAGCGCCTCCGTCCAGGCCAGCGCCGCGCGCTCGCGGCTGGAGAATTGCGGCACCTCGCGCCAGACCACGACGAGATTGAGCTTGTCGACGGAAACGCCGAGCCTTTCCGCCTCGAGGATGTGGTATTGAACGCAAAAGGCGCAGCCATTGATCTGGGAAGCGCGTATCTTGACAAGCTCGAGCAGCCGTTTGTCGAGACCGGCCTTGCCGGCGAGTTGGCTCAGCGCCAGCACGGCATTGTAGATATCGGGTGCGATCCGCCTGAGCTGACCGTTTTCCTGGCGGGCATGCGACATGTCGATATTCCCTTCGTTATAAGAACCCTGATTTATTATCAGAGCCCTTATATGACGCGCAAGATTTCGAAACCGATCACATCGCGGCGATCCGTCAAGGCCGCGAAAAACACGAAACGGCAAAAACCCGCTTCCGCGACAGGATCGCCGCGCGATGCCATCCGCCCGCCCCCGCCGGGCGAAGGCAAACGCGGCGAGCAGGGCTATTTCGGCTATCTGTTGCGACAGGCCGCCGCCGCCTCGCGGCTGACGCTGGAGCGGGCGCTGGCCGAGCTCGGAGCGACGCCGCCGCAATTCGTCGTGCTGACCATGCTCAAGGCCTATCCGGGGCTATCGGGCGCCGACCTTGCCCGTGTCGCGCTGCTCACCCCGCAGACCGTCGGCGTGATCATCCGGAACCTGGAGCGCGACGGCGCCATCCGCATGACCCCGCATCCCGTGCACGGCCGCGCCCTGCAATGGACATTGACCCGGCGAGGAGAGAAGCTGCTGGAAAGATGCCGAAGGCACGCGATGGCGCTGGAACGGCGGCTCGGGGCCGGGTTGCCCCCCCAGGCGCAGGCCACGGTCAGGCGCTGGCTTGCCAAAATTGCCGCAGATTTGCAGCAATGAAGCGGCATCAGGCCGCAAGTGCGGTTCAAGTGTGTTTTGGCCCTGTCGCGTCAGCGACGCTAGATTGCCGCCATGAGACCATCTGATTCCCTGGAAGTTCCCAGCCGCCGCGCGGTGCTGCGCGCCGGCCTTGGCGCAACCGTCCTTGGCGCGACCGCGTGGCTCGCGCAACCGCTCGCCGCGCGCGCCGCGACACCTGCGGGCTTCGACCAATGGCGCGACAGTTTGCGCTCACGCGCGCTCGCCAAGGGCATCTCGGAGGTCACCTGGAACCGCGCCATGGGCCGCGTCGAGCCCGACATGACCGTGTTCAAGGAGATCCGCAACCAGCCCGAGTTCACCGAAGAGACCTGGCAATACATCAATCGCCGCGTCTCCGACTGGCGCATCATCAACGGCAAGATCGCGCTGAAGCACAACGAGGCGCTGTTTGCGCGCATCGAAAAGGATTTTGGCGTCGAGCGTGGCACCCTGCTCGCGCTGTGGGGCGTCGAGTCCGCCTTCGGCGATCCGCTGGTGCAGCAGAACCACATGCGCCCGGTGTTTCCCTCGCTCGCCGCGCTCGCCTGGAACGAGCCGCGCCGCAAGGCCTATTGGGAGGCCGAGCTCATCAATGCGCTGCGCATTGTCGACAAGGGCTGGAGCACGCCGGACGAGATGCGCGGCTCCTGGGCCGGCGCGATGGGTCACACCCAATGGATGCCCGAGGTCTGGCTCAATGTCGGCATCGATTACGACGGCGACGGAAAGATTTCGCCGTTCGGCAAGCCCGACGATGCGCTCGGGTCGACCGCGAAATACCTGGTCGACCGCGGCAAATATCACCGCGGCGAGCGTTGGGGCTACGAGGTGCGCGCGGGCGGCGGTGGCAGCGGCAGCCGCACCTATGCGGCCTGGGCCAGCGCCGGCGTCACCCGCGCCGATGGGCAACCGTTTGCGCAGCCGAACGCGTCGGCGCAATTGTGGACGCCGGTGCCGGGTGGACCGTCGTTCCTGTTGGGGCCGAACTTCCATTCGGTGAAAAGCTACAATCCCTCGATGAACTATGCGCTGGCAATCGTTCATCTCGGCGACCGCATTCTCGGCGGCCCGCCGTTCATTCAGCCCTTCCCCGGCTCGGAGCGCGCACTCACGCTCGCCGAAGTGCAGGAGATGCAGACGCGCCTCACAAGAGCGGGCTTTGACACCGGCGGCACCGACGGCCGGGTCGGCAACGACACCATGAAGGCGATCAAGGATTTTCAGGTCAAGGCGGGGCTACAGCCCGCCGACGGTTATGGCGGCCTGAAAGTGCTGGCGCGATTGCGACAGGGTGGTTAGGCCGTCACTTCGCTCGCAACGACGGCAAGAACGCTCACGCCCGCCGCGGCACGCCGCCCGCGTTCATGCCGCCATCGATCACGAGCTCCGTCCCGGTCACGTAGCGCGACGCGTCGGAAGCGAGATACAGCACACCGCTCGCGATCTCCGCGGCCTGTCCGGCGCGACCGAGCGGGGTTGCGAGCTTCGCTCGCTCGTCGGGATCGATCGGCGCGTTGGCCTGATTGCCCGCGGCTCCCGCCGGGATCTTGCCCCAGATCGGGGTATCGATGATGCCGGGATGCACCGAGTTGACGCGGATGCCGTCGCCCGCGGCCGCACATTCCATCGCAACCGCCTTGGCAAACAGGCGAACGCCGCCCTTGGTGGCGGAGTAACCCGCCAATCCCGCAGCACCCCGAAGGCCGGCAAGCGACGACATCATGATGATGGAGCCGCCGCCCTGCTTGCGCATCAGCGGCAGGCAATACTTCACCGACAGGAACACGCCGTCGAGATTGATCGCGGTCTGCTTGCGCCAGTCCGAGAGCGTCATGTCGACAATGGACGGCACGGCAATGCCGATGCCGGCGTTGGATACCATGATGTCGAGCCGGCCGAAGCGCCGTTCGATTTCGGCGACAGCGTCCGCCCAGCGGTCTTCGCTGGTCACATCCTGCTCCAGGAAAACCGCCTTGCCGCCAGCCTTGGTGATGCGCGCGACGACCTCCGGTCCCCGGAGCTCGTCGATATCGGTCGCCACGACGGTCGCACCCTCTTGTGCCAGCAGTTCGGCGACGGCCTCGCCAATCCCGGACGCCCCGCCGGTGACAAGTGCCACCTTGCCTTCAACCTGCCCTGTCATTTCCACTCCCAACTCGTTTTGTGTTGTTATCTGATCAACGCCGGCCCCTGATCGGGCACCGCGATATCGAGCACGCGCAGCTGCACGCGCTCGGCGCCCTGGTAGCGGTCGACCGCGAGCGATCCCGCAACATGCAGGACCTGCCCGCGATGGGCAACCAGGGCATTGCCGAGCTTCTGGCCGATCGAACGGAAAGCGATGCCGTTGACGATGGCGCCATCACCGGATTTGAAGCGCAGACGCAGATGCGACTGCCCTACTTCGTCGGCGAACACCAGCTCATGCGACGGCAGCGCGATGACAGGTTCCGGATTGCCGGCCCCGAACGGCCCGGCGCGATTGAGGGTTGCCACTAGCTCCGGCGTCGCGCCGCGCGCGGTGATGGCGCCGTCGATGAAGAGCTCGTTGACATGGCGCGATTGCGCGACGTCGTGGGCGAGCGCGCTCTCCAGGTAGGCGCGTAATTCCGCGAGCTTCTCCTTGCGCAGGGTCACGCCAGCGGCCATGGCGTGGCCTCCGCCTTTCATCAGGATGCCGTCGGCAACCGCCTGCCGCACCGCCTTGCCGAGATCGACGCCGCTGATCGAACGGCCCGAGCCGGTGCCGATACCGCCGGGCTCGAGCGCGATCGCAAAGGCCGGCCGTGCGAATTTCTCCTTCAGCCGCGCCGCGACCAAACCGACCACGCCGGGATGCCAGCCTTCGGACGCCGTGACGATCACGCTGCCCTTGTCCTCCAGCCCGAGCGAGGCCAGCGCCTCGGCTTCGGCCTGCGCCTCGGCGGCCTGCTCGATGACGCGGCGCTCATTGTTGAGTCGGTCGAGCTCGGCTGCGATCCGCGCGGCCTCGGAGACATCGCCTTCGAGCAGCAGCCGCACGCCGAGATCGGCGCGGCCGATGCGGCCGCCGGCATTGATGCGCGGCCCCAGCATGAATCCGAGATGCCAGGCTTCCGGCGGGCCGTTCAGCCGCGACACATCCATCAGCGCGGTGAGGCCGACATGATCGCGCCGGCGCATCGCGATCAGGCCCTTCGCGACGAAGGCGCGGTTCAGCATTATCAGCGGCGCGACGTCGGCGACCGTGCCGAGCGCCACCCCGTGCAGCATGCCGAGCAGATCGGGCTCCGGCATTTCCGCGCTCCAGAAGCCGCGGCCGCGCAATTCGCGATTGACCGCGACCAGCGTCACCAGCGTGAGACCAACCGCCGCTAGATAGCCGAGGCCGGAGAGATCATCGGCACGGTTCGGATTCACCAGCGCGTCGACGATCGGCAGTTCGTCGCCGGCCTGATGATGATCGATGACGACGACCGACATGCCGAGCCGCTTCGCTTCGGCGAGCGGCTCGAGGCTGGTGGTGCCGCAATCGACGGTGACGAGCAGCGTAGCGCCCTTCGCCGCCAGCGCGCGGACGGCTTCGGTGTTGGGGCCATAGCCCTCGAACAGGCGATCGGGAATGTGGATCAGCGGATCGAGGCCGCAGTGCCGCAGATGCCAGGCGAGCAGCGCCGCCGAGGTCGCGCCGTCGACGTCATAGTCACCGAAGATCGCAACCTTCTCGCCGCGCGTGGCGGCATCGGCGATGCGCTTCGCCGCCACCTCCATGTCGGTCACGGTGTAGGGATCCGGCATCAATTTGCGGATTGTCGGATCGAGGAAGTCCGGCACGGCGTCGATCTCGACATCGCGGCCCGCGAGCACGCGCGCCAGCATCTCCGGCAATTGATGGCGCTGGGCGATCGCGAGCGCCCGCGCCGCTGCGCGCGCATCGAGCCGGTCGCGCCAGAGCTTGCCGGTCAGCGACTGCCGCACGCCCAGAAAGGCGGGCGGCGATTCGATCGGGAGTGCGGAGGCGGCAAGCGACATGGATGAAGGTGTCTGCCGATCAGGGGAACCACGCGCAAGACGGGAACACAGCAAGGTCGCTGAAAAAAGCAGCTGATTGCCGAAACAAGATGCAGCCTCAACCCCGTAATTACGCGTTCCGCCCCGGAAATTAAACCAGACGTTAGCTCTATTCCACAAATATGCTGCAACGCAATTGGGGGCCCTGCAACAACGCTACGTGGGCTCTGGGGGTAAGGGGAATTACGGAATGTCCGTCGCGCTTGATCTTCATCGAGCAAGACCGACCGCAAATACGGCAGCCCAGTCTGCCGAAGACGAATCGGACATCTCCGCGCTGATCGGCCGCCTCACCGCGGAGGTCAACCAGATCGCGTGCGAGAAGACCAGGTCGATCCAGCAGATCACCAACCAGATGAAGATGCTGGCGCTGAACGCGCTGATCGAAAGCTCGCGCGCCGGCGTGCAGGGAGCAGGTTTCGCCGTAGTGGCGCAGGAGGTGCGCGCCGTCGGCCAGCAGGTCGAGACGATCGCGCGCGAGCTGGAAGGCCAGCTGACCAGCCGCACCGGCAACCTCATGAGTTCGATCGAGCGCATGAGCGAGAAGTCGCGCGGCGAGCGCATGGTGGATCTCTCGCTCAACGCCATCGAATTGATCGACCGCAATCTCTATGAGCGCACCTGCGACGTGCGCTGGTGGGCGACCGACTCCGCCATGGTCGATTGCGCGGCCGCGCCGAGCCCGGCAACGGCGAGCTACGCCTCGGAACGGCTTGCCGTGATCCTCGGCGCCTATACCGTCTATCTCGATCTCTGGCTCTGCGATCTCGACGGCAAGGTGATCGCCAATGGCCGCGCGGATCGTTTTCGCGTGGTCGGGCAGGATGTCAGCGCGACCAAATGGTTTCGCGAGGCGCGCGCCTTGCGCTCGGGCGACGACTATGTCGCCAGCGACATCGAATGCCAGCCGCTGCTCGGAGGCGCCCAGGTCGCGACCTATTGCGCCAGCGTGCGCGCCGAGGGCAAGGCCAACGGCCGGCCGATCGGCGTGCTCGCGATCCATTTTGACTGGGAGCCGCAGGCCCGCGCCATCGTGCAGGGCGTGCGCGTCGGCGACCATGACAAGGCGCGCGTGCTGCTGGTCGATTCCAATTTCCGCGTGATCGCGGCTTCCGACGGAAAGGGCCTGCTCACCGAGCGCGCGCAGATCTCGATGAAGGGCGCGCGCAGCGGTTTCTACCAGGACCATGCCGGCGGCCTCGTCGCCTATCATGCGACGCCCGGCTACGAGACCTACAAGGGGCTCGGCTGGTTCGGCGTCATCGTCAGCGCCGCGGCGTGACTTCGACGCGCTAGACGACTCTATCCCCTCATCCTGTGAGAAGCGCGCTCTTTAGCGCGCGTCTCACAGCCACCCGGGCTCACGGTTAGAGACGGCGCATTCGCGCCCCCTCACCATGAGGATTTTGGGACTAGCACCCCATCTTGTCGGCGATGCCGCCAAAATCCTTGGCGATGATGTCCCAGTCGCCCTTGGCCTCGAAATCGTATTTTTGCAGCGGGCCGTATTCGGTCGGTCGCGCGACGAAAGCGGTTTTCAATCCCTGCTTCTGCGCCGCCTTCAGGTCATGGTTGTGCGCGGCCACCATCATCACTTCGCTCGGCTGCAGGCAGAGCAGTTTGGCCGCGCCGAGATAGGTCTCGGGATCGGGCTTGTAGTGCTCGAACAATTCCGCCGACATGATCAGGTCCCACGGCAGGCCCGCGAACTTCGCCATGTTGGTCAGCAGCGCGACATTGCCGTTGGAGAGCGGCGAGATGATGTATTTTGTCTTGAGCCGCGTCAGGCCCGCGACGCTGTCGGGCCAGGCGTGCAACCGATGCCAGCCCATGGTGAGATGGTGCAGATCGGCATCGCTCAGGCCCTTGATTCCGAGTTGCTCGACCAGCTTTTCCAGTGACTGGCGATGCAGCACGTCGAGGATGACGTAGCCGTTCTGCGGGTTCTTGCGCACGACATCCATCGAGGCGGCATAGACTGCGCGCCAGCCATCGACCAGTGCGGTCCAGTCCGCCTTTTTGCCATTGGCATCGCCCCATTTGGTGAAGTCGTTGATCAGGCTGGTGCGCCAGTCGACCACGGTGCCGAAGACGTCGAACACCAGCGCCTTCACTCCGGAAATATCAGACATGTTCACTCCCCTTTTTTATTGTTTTGTCAGACGAGGCTTTCGCCTCGCTCCGGAATGACAGCATTTGTCAGTCTAGATGGAACTTGTCCAACTGCCGGTGCTCGGCCTTGATATAGCGCACCGTGCCGGTGACCGAGCGCATCACCACCGTCTCGGTCTCGATCACATCCTTCTTGAATTTCACGCCCGAGAGCAGCGAACCGGTGGTGACGCCGGTCGCCGCGAACAGGCAGTCGCCCCGCACCATGTCCTCGATGCCGTAGATCTTCTTGGGATCGGTGGCACCCATCTTGTGGGCACGCTCGCGCTTCTCCTCGGTGTCGAGGATCAGGCGGCACTGCATCTGCCCGCCGATGCAGCGCAGCGCCGCCGCGGCCAGCACGCCCTCCGGCGCGCCGCCGGTGCCGATATACATGTCGACGCCGGTCTCCTCAGGGGTCGCGCAATGGATCACGCCGGCGACGTCGCCATCGGTGATCAACCGCACCGCCGCGCCCGTGGAGCGTACGCCCTGGATGATCTCGGCATGGCGCGGACGGTCCAGCACCAGCACGGTGATCGCCGAGGCCTCTACGCCCTTCGCCTTCGCGAGGCGCAGGACATTGTCCGCGGGCGACGCATCGAGCTCGACCACGCCTTTCTTGTAGCCGGGGCCGACCGCGATCTTCTGCATGTAGACGTCGGGGGCGTGCAACAGCGTGCCGCCATCGGCCATCGCCATGGTCGCAATCGCGCCCGGCATGTTTTTCGCGCACAGCGTGGTGCCTTCGAGTGGATCGACGGCGATATCGACCAGCGGTCCCGCTTTCAGCCCGACCTGCTCGCCGATGAACAGCATCGGCGCCTCGTCGCGCTCGCCCTCGCCGATCACGACGGTGCCCTGGATCGGCAGCTTGTTGAGCTCGCGCCGCATGGCGTCGACCGCGGCCTGGTCGGCCGCCTTTTCGTTGCCATGGCCGCGCAGCCGAGCCGCCGACACCGCGGCACGCTCGGTCACCCGGACGATTTCAAGCGTAAGAATGCGCTCGAGCAACAGTTGCGGCGGAACGGAAATATGGGTCGACATCGGCGCACTCCCTCAAAATCCCTCAACAATTCCCCGATGCGCCAACGGTTCGGCTGCCGCATCAATTCTTTTCGATCCTGATCACCTGCGGCCGGCCGCTGATCACCTTGTCCTTCTGCACGGCGGCAAGCGCGCGATGCACCGCATCCTCATGGGTGGCATAGGTGATCAGGAGCACGGGCACCTGCGACCCCTTCCCCGTCGACTTCGCCGCGTCACCGCCATTGCTGTGACGCTGTACGATGGATTCGATGGAAATCTTCTGTTCCGCAAGGCGCGTCGCGATGGTCGCCGCCGTGCCGGCGAGATCGCGCGCCATCAGGCGGATGTAATAGCCGCCTTCGTGGCGCTCCATCGGCGCCTTCTCGGTCGCGCGCAGGCGCTCGACCGGACGGCCGAACGGATTGACGCGGACGCCGCGCGCGACATCGGCGATATCGGCGAGAACCGCGGAGGCTGTCGCCGCACCACCCGCGCCGGGGCCGACCAGCGTGATCGGCGGAATGCCCTCGCCGTCGATGGTGACCGCATTGGTCACGCCCATCACCTGCGCGATGGAAGAGGATTTCGGCACCATGGTCGGATGCACGCGCTGCTCGATGCCCTTTGCCGTCTTGACGGCGACACCGAGCAGTTTCACGCGATACCCAAGATCCGACGCCGCGCGCAGATCTTCCGGCGCGATCGAGGAGATGCCTTCGACGTAGACCGCGCTCTGCGCCACCTTGGTGCCGAAGGCGAGGCTCGCAAGGATCGCGAGTTTCTGCGCGGTGTCGTGGCCGTCGACGTCGAAGGACGGATCGGCCTCGGCATAGCCGAGCCGCTGCGCATCCTTCAGACACTCGGCGAAAGACAGGCCCTCCTGCTCCATCCTGGTCAGGATGTAATTGCAGGTGCCGTTGAGTATGCCATAGACGCGGTTGATGCCGGTTGCCGCCAGGCCTTCGCGCAAGGTCTTGATAACCGGGATCGCCGCGCCCACCGCGGCTTCGAAATTGAGCGCGCCGCCACCCTTCTCGGCAGCCTGCGCCAGCCGCATGCCGTGCTTGGCGATCAGCGCCTTGTTGGCGGTGACGACCGACTTGCCGGCCTTCAAGGCCGTTTCGACCGCCGACAGCGCGGGTTCGCCGGCGCCGCCGATCAGCTCGACGAAGCAATCGATGTCGGCGCTGGCAGCGAGCGTCAAGGGATCCTTGGCCCAGCTGATGCCGTCCAAATCGAGCCCGCGCTTCTTCGCCTTCGAGCGTGCGGTCACCGCGACCACGCGCACGGTGCGACCGCAGCGCGCGGACAATGCCTTGCCCTCGTTCTCGATGAGGCGGACGACTTCGGCACCGACAGTGCCGAGCCCCGCAATACCCACCTTCAGGGGTGCGACCATCCCAAAAAAACCTGCGGAAGAATTAGCGCCGATTGGCGAGAGGAACCACGTTGTGCAACGTTTCGATGCCGCTTTCAAGGAAGCGACGCACGCCGCGGGCGGCCTGGCGGATACGTTGTTCGTTTTCCACCATGGCAATGCGCACGAACCCCTCGCCGTGCTCGCCGAAGGCGACGCCGGGCGAGACCACGACGCCGGATTTCTCCACCATCAAGGTTGCGAATTCCATGCTGCCGAGCCCCTCGAACGCCTTCGGCAGCGGCGCCCAGGCGAACATCGAGGCCTCCGGCGGCGGAATGTCCCAGCCCGCGCGGCCGAACGATTCCACCAGCGCGTCGCGGCGCTTGCGATAGGTGTCGCGCATCTCGCGGATGCAATCTTCCGGGCCGTTCAGCGCGGCGGTGGCCGCGACCTGAACCGGCGTGAAGGCGCCGTAATCGAGATAGGATTTCACCCGCGACAGCGCGGCGATGATGCGCTCATTGCCGACCGCAAAGCCCATGCGCCAACCCGCCATCGAGAACGTCTTCGACATCGAGGTGAATTCGACGGTGACATCGATCGCACCGGGAACCTGCAGCACCGAGGGCGGCGGATTCTTGTCGTCGAAATAGACTTCCGCATAAGCAAGATCGGAGAGGATGAAGATCTCGTGCTTCTTCGCGAACGCAACCAGATCCCTGTAGAAATCCAGGCTCGCGACATAGGCGGTCGGATTCGAGGGATAGCAGACGACGAGCGCGATCGGCTTCGGGATCGAATGGATGATCGCGCGCTCCACCGCCTCGAAGAACTGCGGCGTCGGCTCCGACGGCACCGAGCGGATCACGCCGCCCGCCATCAGGAAGCCGAAGGCATGGATCGGATAGCTCGGGTTCGGGCACAGCACGACATCGCCGGGCGCGGTGATCGCCTGCGCGACATTGGCGAAGCCTTCCTTGGAACCCAAGGTCGCGACGATTTGCGTGTCCGGATTGAGTTTGACGCCGAAGCGGCGGGCGTAATAGGCGGCCTGGGCCTTGCGCAGGCCGGGAATGCCGCGCGAGGCGGAATAGCGATCGGTGCGCGGCTTGCCGAGGGTTTCCTTCAGCTTCTCGAGCACATGCGGCGGCGCCGGAAGGTCCGGGTTGCCCATGCCAAGATCGATGATGTCGGCGCCGGCATTCCGCGCGGCCGCCTTGGCCTGGTTCACCTTCTCGAACACATAAGGCGGCAGACGGCGGATGCGGTAAAAATCTTCCATGGGTCCTCTGGCTCCGGGCAACCGCCTGGGGTCAGAATCGCCGCCGCCACACTCACGCGAAGCGGAATCCACTTTGTCCGGAAATCACGCCAAATCAGACATTTAGCGCGATCAGGGACAATTCTGACGGTCACCCTGACGGTTGAGTTGGCTCTTTTACCACGGACGCCTGCCCGCGCCAGCGATTACCTTGGCACAAGACTGCCTTATTTAGCGGTAGCGGGCGCATCCTTGCCCGCGGTTGCGGCCGCCTGGCGGTCGCGCGCGGCGATCAGTTCGGACTGGATCTTGGCCCGCTCTTTCGGGTCCATCGCGGCTTCATCGCGATCGGGCGGCAGGTCATTGACCGGTAGGAAGGCACCTTGCTCTTTCGGACGCGCGGGCGCGTCAGCAGGCGTGCCGACCAGCGGCAGATCGGCGATCTGGCTGGTGCAGCCGGCAAGAGCGAGCGCCGACATCAGCACCACTCCCAGCACAAGCAGTCGTTTTGGTCGACCCACCAACATCACACCACAAGGTCCCCGCTTCGCGGCGCAACCGGTTGGGCCCTGTTCCCCGGACTTTGGCTCATCCGCATGCCGCAGCTCAAACCATTCTGGCTTAAAACGGCCAAGGCAAGAACAGCTAATTGCGCCGCCGGGGCTTCAATATGACAGAACCAAGATCATTTGTCGCAGTGCAACACATACCTAAACAAAGATTAATCTCTCTGCGCTAGCTGCGATCTCTCGCGGTGACGAAAGTGAAATGAAGCGATAGTGTTCTTGTCATGACCGACGTGACGACCGAAGCGACACAAGAGAACAAGTTCGACACCGAAGCGTTTGCGATGAACATCGCGCGCGCGATGGAGAGCGGCGGCAAGGCGCTGGCGGCCTATCTCAAGCCGCGCGAGAGCGGCGAGCTGAAAGACAAGTCGACCGAGGAGATGAGCGAAGTCGTCAAGACGCTCACCACGGTTGCGGAATATTGGCTCTCCGACAATGAGCGTTCGTCCGACCTGCAGACCAAGATGGCCAAGGGCTATCTCGATCTCTGGGGCTCGGCGATGCGCCGTCTCGCCGGTGAAGAAGCGATGCCCGCGATCTCGCCCTCGCCGCGCGACAAGCGCTTTGCCGATCCCGAGTGGAAGTCGAACCAGTTCTTCGATTTCATGATGCAGGCCTATCTGCTCACGACGCAGTGGGCGCAGGACCTCGTGCGCAACGCCGAGGGCGTCGATCCGCATACCCGCAAGAAGGCCGAGTTCTACGTCAACCAGATTACCAATGCGCTGGCGCCGTCGAATTTCGTGCTGACCAATCCCGAAGTGCTGCGCGAGACGCTGTCGTCGAACGGCGACAATCTGGTGCGCGGCATGATGATGCTGGCGGAAGATATCGAAGCCGGCCACGGCACGCTCCGCATCCGCCAGTCAGATCCGGCCAACCTCGTCGTCGGCGTCAACATGGCGACGACGCCGGGCAAGGTCATCTACCAGAACAACCTGATGCAGCTGATCCAGTACGCTCCGACGACGGAGAATGTGCTGCGCACGCCGCTCCTGATCGTGCCGCCCTGGATCAACAAATATTACATCCTCGACCTGCGGCCGGAGAAATCCTTCATCAAATGGTGCGTCGACCAGGGCATCAGCGTGTTCGTGATCTCCTGGGTCAATCCCGACAAGAATCTGGGTGCGAAGACCTGGGAAGATTACATGAAGGAAGGTCCGCTCGCCGCGATGGACGTCATCGAAAAGGCGACCGGGGAGATGAAGGTTCACACCATGGGCTATTGCGTCGGCGGCACGCTGCTCGCCACCACGCTGGCCTGGCTCGCGGAAAAACGGCGCGTGCGCGTGACCTCGGCGACTTTCCTCGCCGCGCAAGTGGACTTCACCCATGCCGGCGATCTGCTCGTCTTCGTCGACGAAGGGCAGATCTCCGCGCTCGAACGCGACATGCAGGAATCGGGCGTGCTCGAAGGCGCCAAGATGGCGATGGCCTTCAACATGCTGCGCTCCAACGACCTGATCTGGTCCTATGTCGTCAGCAATTATCTGAAGGGACAGCCGCCCTCCGCCTTCGACCTGTTGCACTGGAACTCGGATGCGACGCGGATGCCGGCGGCGAACCATTCCTATTACCTGCGCAACTGCTACCTGGAGAACCGGCTGTCCTCGGGCAGCATGGTGCTCGACAACACGCTGCTCGATCTCTCCAAGGTGAAGGTGCCGGTCTATAACCTCGCCACCCGCGAGGATCACATCGCGCCGGCCGATTCCGTGCTCTACGGCTCGCAGTTCTTCGGCGGACCGGTGAAATATGTGCTGTCCGGCTCCGGCCATATCGCCGGCGTGGTCAATCCGCCCGCGTCCAACAAGTATCAGTACTGGCTCAACGACAACATCAAGGATGTGTCGCTCTCCGACTGGATCAAGGGCGCGCAGGAGCACAAGGGCTCGTGGTGGCCGAACTGGCGCGAATGGCTCGGCGAAATCGATGCAGAGCAAGTGCCCGCACGCGGCGTCGGCAGCGACGCGCTGCCGCCGATCGAGGACGCGCCCGGCAGCTATGTGCGCGTGCGCGCGTAGCGCAACGCCGCGCGCTCGGCTATAAGGCGTCGTCCCGCAGGGATTGCGAAATCGAGTAAGGGGGAAATCATGACGCCCGGTTTGCTGACGCCCGAATTGTTCTGGCTCACTTTGACCGTCATTTTGACGGGGTTGCTGTGGATCCCCTACATCGTCAACCGCTCCATGGTTCGCGGGCTCGGCGCCGCCATGGACAACCCTGCTCCCGGCGCCAAGCCGCACGCGCCCTGGGCGACGCGGCTGATGTTCGCGCATGACAATGCCGTGGAAAATCTCGTGATCTTCGCGCCGCTGGTGCTGATCCTCAACGAGATCGATTACTCGACCAAATGGACGGTCTGGGCCTGTGCTGTCTATTTCTGGTCCCGCCTCGCGCATCTCGTGGTCTATACGCTGGGCTTGCCGGTGTTCCGGACGTTGGCGTTCACCGTCGGCTTCCTGGCGCAGGCGGTGCTGGCGCTCGCGGTGTTCAAGCTGGTGTAAGGCTGATCGAATTCACGCTTTGCGCACGACGATGTGCAGCATCGTGGCCGGCGCGTCGTCAAAGCTCTGGATCACGGAGGTGTCGGACTTGATCTGCCGCCACCTCCCCGAGGCGGCGTAGGTCGTCTCGAGCCATTCCGGCGAGGGATAGTTGTAATAGCGGCCGAGCGAGTCGCGGCCGTCGCCCTCGCCCACCTTGTAGCTCGCATAGAACAGGCCATCGGGCTTCAGCGCACGATGGATGCGTGTGAGAATGGCGGCGAGTTCATCGCGCGGCACGTGCAGCAGGCAGGCGCTGGCCCAGACGCCGTCATAGGCGTCTTGTGCATCCAATTCATGAAAAAGCATCGCCTCGACCGGATGGTTGAGGCGGCGTGCGGCAATTTCGGCCATCTCGGGCGAGCCATCGGTGGCGCGCACCGCAAAGCCGCGCGAGAGCATTTCGGCGGAGTGGTTGCCCGCCCCGCAGCCAAGCTCGAGGATCGAGCAGCCCGGCGCGAGCTGCGTGAGGAAACCAACCAGCCGTGTCGACGGCGCCTTGGCCCATCCGGCATAGGCCTCGGCTTTGCGGCGGTAGAACTGCAGCGTGTCGTCGTCCACTTCTGCCCTCACGGAAACAGCGCGATCTGCTCGAGCCCCGTCGTCTCGGGCCAGCCGAACATCAAATTCATGTTCTGGATCGCCTGCCCGGCCGAGCCTTTCACAAGATTGTCGAGCGTTGAAATCACGATCGCGCGGCCCTTGATGCGGTCGGCGAACACGCCGATCTGCACATGGTTGGAGCCGCGCACGTTCTGGGTCTGCGGCATCGCGCCCGCTTTGGCGACATGCACAAAGGGCTCGTCGATATACGTTTCCTCCAGCGCCGCGCGCAGATCGTCGACGCCGGCGCCATCGAGCCGGACATAGCAGGTGCAAAGCTCGCCGCGCGACATCGGGATCAGATGTGGCGTGAAATTCACCGTCACCTCGGAGCCTGCGACAACGCTGATTTCCTGCTCGATCTCCGGCGCGTGACGGTGCGAGCCGATCGAATAGGGCGACAGCCCCTCGCCCGCCTCCGCAAACAGCGAGTTCTGCTTCAGCCCGCGCCCCGAACCGGTCGTGCCCGACTTGGCATCGATGACGAGGTCATGCGCATCGACGAGGCCGGCTTTCACCAGCGGCACCAGCGCCAGCAACACGGCGGTCGGATAGCAGCCGGGGCACGCCACGAGCCGAGCAGCCGAAATCCGGTCGCGATAAAGCTCAGTCAGCCCGTAGACCGCCTCGCTTTGCAGCTCGAGCGCGCGATGCTGATGGCCGTACCATTGCGCATACGTCGCCTGATCGCGCAGGCGGAAATCCGCGGACATGTCGAGGATCTTGATCGCGGGATTGGCCTTCAGCACTGAAGCGATGATCTCCTGCGTCGTGCCGTGCGGCAGGCCGCAGAACACCGCGTCAAGCGCGGTCCAGTCGACCTTTTCCCATTCGGTCAGGGCAGGCAAGTCGAGCGGGAAGAAGTGCGGGTACACCTCGTCCATCGCCTTGCCGGCATGGGTGTTGGCGGTGAGCGCCGATAACTCGGCATCCGGATGCCGCGCCAGCAGCCGCACGGCATCGGCGCCGGTATAGCCGGAAGCGCCGAGCACGGCGATTTTCTTTTTCGCGCTCATGGCTTCTGTCCTTCGAACGCTTCTGCCTCGAACGCCTGCGGCCGCATTTCCCGCATCAGGCTTGCGATCTGCCGCGCGCCCGCATCGCTCTGCGCGGCGAGCGCATCGGCAACCGCGGCATAATCGACTTCGGACTTCTGCTGGTTGAGCTTGAAGCTACCTTCGACTTGCTCGATGGTCATGACAAAGCCGACGATCGCTTTCTTGAGCATCTCGAGGCGCGCCGCCGTCATCTTCGCCGAGGTCCAGGGCTTTTTTGGCGCGAGCCGGCCCTCGAACTTGGCGCTGAGCGCATCGACCTGCGCGGCAAGCTCGCCTTCGGAAAGCGTTCGCACCGTGCCGGTCAGGTGCACGGATTGATAGAGCCAGGTCGGCACCTGGTCGGCCGAGACATACCAGTCCGCCGACACATAGGCGTCCGCGCCATTGACCGCGAGCAGCCAGGGCGACGTGCCATCCGCGAGCTTCGCGAGCGGATTGCCGCGCGCGGCATGAAACAGCGCGCGCGGCGTGCCGTCATCGGCGTAGCTAAGATAGAACGGCAATTGCGAAGCGATCGGCTTGGTGCCGTCGAACGCGCAGACCGTGCCGAAGCCGCGCGCTTCCGCGAAGGCAAGGCTCGCAGCGCGATCAGACTTGAAGGGCGGAGGCGTATACATGGCCAAAAAACTCCTGCTTGAAGTAGGAGCCGCCGGATCAGTTACGCTGCTTTCTTGGAAATGCCGCGGAGCTCATCCAGCGGCACGGGTGATCTTTAGACGCAGGCGATCGCCCATACCGCAGCAAGGCTACGGCGGCGGCGGGCGATGGAGCTGGTCGCAAGATGCATCATGGGCGGGCCCTATAAGGCGAGCGCGCGCTTCCGTCAAGATTCAAACCACGCGCCACAGCCATTCCATGATCTTCGCGATCACGTCGCCGAACATCAACAGCGCTCCCGCCCAGATCAGCGCCGAGACGAAATTGGCGATCTGGAACGTCCAGTACGGCATCTCGAAAATGCCGGCGGCGAGCGGCACCGAGGCCCGCAGGGGGCCGAAGAAACGGCCGATGAAGATGCTCGGCACGCCCCAGCGCCGCACAAAGGCTTCGCCGCGCGGCAGGATGTCGGGATAGCGCGACAGCGGCCACATCTGCGCGACCTGCTCCTTGTACCGGTAGCCGAACCAGTAGGAGACCCAGTCGCCGAGCGCCGCACCAATCCCGCCCGCGATACACAGCGGCCAGAAGCTGATGCCGCTCACGCCGATCAGCGCGCCGATCGCCACCAGCGCGCCCCAGGCCGGAATCAACAACGAGATAAAGGCAAGCGATTCGCCGAATGCCAGCACCAGCACGATCGGAGCCGCCCAGGCCTGGTGGTCGCGCACGAAATTGGCGAGTGCGCGCACATAGTCTTCCATTCCAAACGACCTTCCCGCCCCGACGCGTGTATTGAACCTTTTTGCGGCATCGATGCCTAACAGCAGGTAAGCCGGCTGCTTACGTGACTTCAAGTCACAAAGCACCACGTGATTGTGAGCAATCGCCCTCCCCGCCCGGTTTGCAAATCCCCAGACAAAGACAAGGAAGTTGTGATGATCGGACCGTTGATGATGTGCGTGAGCGTCGTTGTCCTGCTGCTTGGGATGGTGCTCGGTATCGTGATGGGCATCCGCGAGGATTTCACGCTGCAGCCCGCGCATGCGCATCTCAATCTGGTCGGCGGCGTGCTGCTGTTTCTGTTCGGGCTGTACTACCGTCTCGTTCCGACCGCGGGATCGAGCGCACTGGCAAAAGCGCAAGGGTCGCTCCATATCATCGGCGGCATCCTGATGCCGGTGGGCGTGGCCGCGGTGGTGACGCATGGCACGGCCTTCATCGCCATCCCGATCGCGGGATCGCTGGTCACGATCGCGGCGATGGCGCTTTTTGCTGTGATTGTGTTCCGCACCGCACAGGCCTAAATGGCCCACCGCCACATTTCCAGGCCTATCCGTGGCATAGTCAGAGGAACCGATTCGCCGCGCTGACGGCCCACGCCAACACATGAAGAAATATGCCTAAACCGCTGAAATCTGCTGCAAAAACCAAATCCAACGACCTTTTTGGCGCGGCCGAGCCGAAAGGCCGTGCCGCGCTGAAGGTCGCCGCGCGCAGCTCTAGCGCCGAGGCCGGCTACACCGCGGCCGATATCGAGGTGCTGGAGGGATTGGAGCCGGTGCGGCGCCGGCCCGGCATGTATATCGGCGGCACCGACGAGAAGGCGCTGCATCACCTCTTTGCCGAAGTGATCGACAACTCGATGGACGAGGCGCTGGCCGGCCACGCCGACTTCATCGAGGTCGAGCTGGATTCGGACGGCTTCCTTACCGTCACCGACAACGGCCGCGGCATTCCCGTCGACCCGCATCCAAAATTTCCGAAGAAGTCGGCGCTCGAAGTCATCATGTGCACGCTGCACTCCGGCGGCAAGTTCGACTCCAAGGTCTACGAGACCTCGGGCGGCCTGCACGGCGTCGGCGTCTCCGTGGTCAACGCCCTGTCCTCTCGGCTCGAAGTTGAGGTCGCCCGCGGTCAAAAGCTCTATCGGATGAATTTCGAGCGCGGCCATCCCAAGGGCAAGCTCGAAGATGTCGGCAAGATCAACAACCGCCGCGGCACCAAAATCCGCTTCAAGCCCGACACCGACATTTTCGGCGCGAAGGCGACCTTCAAGCCGCAGCGCCTGTTCAAGATGGCGCGCTCAAAGGCCTATCTGTTCGGCGGCGTCGAAATCCGCTGGCGCTGCGCGCCCGAATTGCTCAAGGGCATCGAGGATGTGCCCGCCGAAGACAAATTCCATTTCCCGGGCGGCTTGAAGGACTATCTCGGTGCGGCGATCCATGCCGACACGCTGGTGCATCCCGACATCTTCTCCGGCAAATCGGGGCGCAACGGCGCCCATGGCGCCTGCGAATGGGCGGTGGCGTGGACCGCGGACGCCGACGGCTTCCTTTCCTCCTACTGCAACACGGTGCCGACGCCGGATGGTGGCACGCACGAATCCGGCATGCGCAGTGCGCTGCTGCGCGGCCTGAAGGATCACGCCGAGCGCGTCGGCCAGGGCAAGCGCGCCGCCGGCATCACCTCCGAAGACGTCATGGCGGGCGCGGCCATCATGCTTTCGGTGTTCGTGCGCGAGCCCGAATTCCAGGGGCAGACCAAGGATCGTCTCGCCACCGCCGAAGCCCAGCGCATCGTCGAACAGGCGATCAAGGACCCCTTCGATCACTGGTTGTCAGGCAATCCGCTGCAGGCCAACAAGCTGCTGGACTTCGTGGTCGAGCGCGCCGAAGAGCGCATCCGCCGCCGTCAGGAAAAGGAAATCTCGCGCAAGACCGCGGTGAAGAAGCTACGCCTGCCCGGCAAGCTCGCCGACTGCACCAACTCGGCGCAGGAAGGCTCCGAGCTGTTCATCGTCGAGGGCGATTCGGCCGGCGGCAGCGCCAAACAGGCGCGCGACCGCAAGACCCAGGCCATACTGCCGCTGCGCGGCAAGATCCTCAACGTCGCATCCGCCGGCAAGGAAAAGCTGACCGCGAATGCGCAGCTCGCCGATCTCATGCAGGCGATCGGCTGCGGCACACTTGCGCATTACCGCGAAGAAGATTTGCGCTACTCGCGCATCATCATCATGACCGACGCCGACGTCGACGGCGCGCACATCGCCTCGCTCCTGATCACCTTCTTCTATCGGCAGATGCCGCGGCTGATCGATGAAGGCCATCTCTATCTCGCGGTACCGCCGCTCTACAAACTCACCCATGGCAGCAAGAGCTTCTATGCGCGCGACGACGCGCACAGGGACGAGTTGCTCAAGAGCCAGTTCAACGCCAACGCCAAGGTGGATATCAGCCGCTTCAAAGGCCTTGGCGAAATGATGCCGGCGCAGCTCAAGGAAACCACCATGGACCCGGCCAAGCGCATGCTGCTGCGCGTCGTGCTGCTCGCCGATGACCGCGAGGGCACGGCCGATTCGGTCGAGCGGTTGATGGGCACCAAGGCGGAGGCCCGCTTCGCCTTTATTTCTGACAAGGCCCCGTACGCCAGCGACGAACTGCTCGACGTCTAGATTGCAGCAACCAATTGCCACGAATCCGCCGTCGGCGGCCATTCCGGCCGCCGGACGATTCTCTTTAATTTTCAATTACTTAGAATTTCGCGTCGCGCCCTGTCAGTGGTCGTTTTCCGGCGAGTGTGCCTGTGGCGCAACAGCATTTTGGGCCGAACCGTCTATAGTGCCTTGCAACGGGCCGGGGAATCGCTGGCTTTTGACCTGTCACGCGGCCAAGTTTGAACGCCTTAATACTGGGGAATTGAAAATGAAGAAGCTCTTGCTCGCTCTGACCGCCGCGGCGGCTTTCTCGGGTTCGGCGCTCGCTGCTGACCTGCCCGCGCGGACTTACACCAAGGCTCCGCCTCCGGTTGCGCTTCCTAGCTGGACCGGCTTCTACATCTTCGGCGGTGGTGGTGGCGGTCTGTGGGCCGGCGACCAGCATACCCAGACCACCGTGACCGGTATTCCCCTCGCGATTGATCAGCGTGACGGTGGTTCCGGTTGGTTCGGCACCGTCGGCGCCGGCTACGACTGGCAAGTCAACCAGAGCTGGGTGATCGGCATCCTCGCCGACGGTCAGTTCGGCAGCATCCGCGGCACGATCCATGACACCGCCGCTGGCCTGACTGGCTTCGAGAAGATTCAGGACTCTTGGGCGGTTGGCGGGCGCGTCGGCTGGCTGGTGGCCCCGAACGTCCTCTCGTATGTGAACGCCGGTTACTCCGGCGCTCACTTCTCGGGCACCAGCATGATCAGCACGGTTAGCGGTGCTGCGACTGGTATTCACACCAACTCGTTCAACCGCAACGGCTGGTTCGTCGGCGGTGGCGTCGAGAACAACCTCAACATCTTCGGCATCACCTCGCCCGGCTGGTTCATGAAGACTGAATATCGCTCGGCTTTTTACAACGCGAAGAACGACACCGAGTTCTTTGACGCTACCGGGTTGCCCACCGGCCGCGACATCCGCTTCAACACCTGGAACCAGACCATCAGCACCTCGCTGGTCTATCGCTTCAACTGGACCGGCCCGCTCGTCGCGAAGTACTGATCTCCTCCCTGATTTCTCAGGACCTGAAAGCCCCGGCTGATATGCCGGGGCTTTTTTGTTTGGCCGCGTGTCTGCTTGATTTGATCGCCGATCGACCGCTACGGTTGCCCTCGGCCGCGATTTTCCGCGAGGCCCATCGAACGGGCGGCGATCCAGCCAAAAGCCCGTCCCGGAAGGAAAGTCATGCACAGAGCGCTGCTCATCGTCGGATTCCTTGCGCTGGCAATGGGCCTGCTCTGGATCGGCCAGGGTATCGGCGTCGTGACCTGGCCGAAGACAAGCTTCATGATCAACGAAATCCAGTGGGCGCTGTATGGCGCGATGCTGGCCTCCGTCGGCCTGATCTTCATCTGGCAAAGCCAACGCTGAAATCTGGAAAGTGCTGCAAATGAAATCGGAATTGTTCGATCTGAAAGGCAAGGTCGCCATCGTTACCGGCGGCAATGGCGGCATCGGCCTCGGTATGGCACGAGGCCTTGCTGATGCCGGCGCCGACATTGCCGTCGTCGGCCGCAACGAGGAGAAGTCGAAAGCGGCGGTCGCCGATCTCAAGGCGCACGGCGTCAAGGCGATCGCGGTCGCAACCGACGTCACCGACAAGCAGGCGGTTGCCCGCATGGTCGATCAGGTCAAAGGCGAGCTCGGCCGGATCGACATTCTCGTCAACAATGCCGGCATCAACATCCGCAAACCGCCGCACGTCCTCGAGCTGGAGGAATGGAGCAGCGTGATCGACACCAACCTCACCAGCGCCTTCCTGTGTTCGAAGGCGGTCTACCCCGCAATGAAGGCCACAGGCGGCGGCAAGGTCATCAATATCGGCTCCATGATGTCGATCTTCGGCGCGAGCTTCACGCCGGCCTATGCCGCCAGCAAGGGTGGCATCGTGCAGTTCACCCGCGCCTGTGCCTGCGCCTGGGCTGCCGACAACATCCAGGCCAATGCAATCCTGCCGGGCTGGATCGACACCGACCTCACCAAGCGCGCCCGCGTCGAGGTCGGCGGCCTGCATGAGCGGGTGCTGGCGCGCACGCCGGCGGCGCGGTGGGGTGCGATCGACGATTTTGCGGGGATAGCTGTGTTTCTCGCGTCACCCGCGTCCGACTTCGTCACCGGCACCGCCATCCCCATCGACGGCGGCTTTTCGATCATGGGGTGATAAAGGGCCGCCTTGCATCGGACACCGGCTGTTGGCTCAGCGCCGGAAACTCTTGATCTCCGACACGCTGCCGTCGCGATAGGTCAATTCCACCGACATGAACTGGGTGGTCGGCGGCAGCTTCATATAGAGCTGCGCGCCGTTGGGAATCGCGCTCGGATCCCTCGTGTCGCAGGGCGGCATCTTCAGAACCTTGTCCGGCACCGCACTGTCGATGCCGACGCGCACCTCGCGGATCGCGCAGCGATACGACACCAGATGCGTGTAGTAGACGAGCAGCCCGTTGAACTCGCGGAACGACAGCCAGCTCGTCGCGGTCATGTCGAGGATCTTGCGCTGATCGCGCAGCAGCGCGGCCTCGGGATCGAACTTGATCGGAAACGGTCCCTGCATCTCACCGGAAGCGTCGATATAGCGAAGCTGGATCGTCGCCGCCGGCGCATCCGCCGCCAGCTCAATCGAGGGATTGGGCATGCGCTTGCGCGTGCGCGGATCGAGCGTATCGAGGAAGCCGGTCTCGCGGAAATCGCCGGCATCGCCGATCCGCCAGGAAATGCCGAGCGTCGGATCGACGATCGAGAACACCACGGTCCAGCCGCCATTGTGGCGCGAGAAAGAGGCGATCGGCGCATTCAGCGAATCGGTCTGCGGGTCGGGTCTACGCGGCGCAACGACCGGCGGAATGGCGGCCGCGACCTTCTGCACGGGCTCGGCAGGCTTTGCGGCATCCGCCGGCCCCTTGGCCAGGCCGTTCAGGAAGACGTTGTCGACCATCTGGTCGGTATAGGCCGGGATCTGGCGGTGGCCGATGCGGTCGGCCATCTCGCTCACGAGCTTGCGGGTATGCTGGGCGACTTCGACGAGGTTCTCGCCGGGCTGCAGCAGCTCCTTGGAGAAGGTCCTTGTGAACACCGAATTGGGGCTGTTGTCGTCGTTGGAGAGCCGATCGAGCGCGGTCTGCTTGTAGCCGGCCGAGAAGATCGAGAACACGCCTTCCGGCAATTGCGACATCGGCGCAAGTCCGCCGCCGCCCGCGACCGCGCGGGTCCCGGAGCGTTCGAACGGATTGTTGCGGCAGGCGTCGAAGACGAGGATCGAGGTGCGCACGTTCTTGTTCTGCAGCCGCTCGACGATGCGGTCGGCGAGAACGGCGGCGTCGCGCACCAGCTCTTCCTGGCCTTCGGTCGCGGCCGGCACATCGGTCGGCAGCAAATAGTTCTGGCCGGCGATCTCGAAACCGTGGCCGGCATAGAAGAAGAACGCGGTGTCGCCAGGACCGACCGCATTGTCGAAGGCGAGCAGGCTCTGGCTGAATTGCGTGCGGTTCTGGTTTTCCGCCACCATCACCGTGAAGCCGAGCTGTTTCAGTGTATCGCCCATGGTACGGGCGTCGTTGACCGCCTTCTGCAGCTTCGGCACGTTCCTGTAGTCGTTGTTGCCGATCACGAGCGCCACGCGCTTTTCGGCATGCGCCGACGCAGTCGGCCCCAAGAACAGCGCCGCCAGCGCGTATTTCAGCGAAATCAGCTTCTTCATCCGAATGCCTGCGCCCAACACAAAATGCCCTTTGCCGTAGTCGGAGAAACACTCGCCCAGGTTCAATCCGTCCTCGGCTGGCTGTAACGCCATCTCTCGATCACCGGCTGGGCAAAATTGAGGGCGAGCGCCCACAAGGCAATCCCGGGGCTTACAAAACTCAGCACGAGCGTGAGCAGCGAGGAGAGCGCGAGAAACAGCGCTGACGTCGTTCGGCGGCGCAGGCGATCGCCGCGCTCCAGCTCAGGCGTCAGGGCGACCATGCGCATGCTGATCAAGGCGATCAGCAGCATGTGCCCGGCATAAAGCCAGATCGCCGGCGCGAGTGGGGCGTAGCGCCCGACCACGATCGTTGAGAACGGCACGAAGGTGATCAGCAGCAAATAGAACAGCCACCAGTTGACATATTCGCGGTTGAAAGATTCCGCGCCGCTGCGGATCTGAATGCTGGCGAGCCAGCGCAGGCCGAGCACCGTGAAGCTCAGCAGGTAGGGCAGAAACTTCGGCCATAATTTCAGAAGGCCCTGCAGCAGTTCGCCGCCATCGGCGGGATGGAAATCGTCCGGCAAGCGGACATCGAGCACCAGCAGCGTCATGGCGACGCTGAAAACACCGTCGTGCAGGGCATCAAGCCGGGCCTTTGGATACATGACGATTCCTCCTGCTCAGGTTCTCATCAGCCGTCCAGGATTTGAAGGCGAAATGACAGAAAGCCAGTTATTTGTGCGAAAACGTTAAGGTTTTTCGCCCTTTTGCTCCGCTCCAAGATTGACTTTAGCCATTTCGCCCCTATGTTTCCTGTCAAAGCGGATTTGGATCGAACGCGATTCCCTGTCGATCAGCCGCTGGTCAGCGTTACTTACTGCCCCTGAGCTTTATCAAGCGCGCCGTTTCGGGGCCTAACGCGACCGCCTTTTACCCTCGATTCCGAACGGCGGTGTCGATTAGAGGCGCAATGTCTTTTTCAAATCTCGGACTGTCCGACAAGGTTCTCGCCGCCGTCGCGGCCACCGGTTACACGACCCCCACTCCCATTCAGGAACAGGCTATCCCCCATGTGCTGGCGCGCCGGGACGTCCTGGGCATCGCTCAGACCGGCACCGGCAAGACCGCAGCCTTCGTCCTGCCCATGCTCACCATTCTGGAAAAGGGCCGCGCGCGGGCACGCATGCCGCGCACCCTGATCCTCGAGCCGACGCGCGAACTCGCCGCGCAGGTCAAGGAAAGCTTCGATCGTTATGGCGTGGGCCAGAAACTCAATGTCGCCCTTCTGATCGGCGGCGTTTCCTTCGGTGACCAGGATTCCAAGCTGACGCGCGGCGTCGACGTGCTGATCGCCACCCCGGGCCGCCTGCTCGACCATACCGAGCGCGGCGGTCTCTTGCTCACCGGCGTCGAACTGCTGGTGATCGATGAAGCCGACCGCATGCTCGACATGGGTTTCATCCCCGACATCGAACGCATCTGCAAGCTGGTTCCGTTCACGCGGCAGACGCTGTTCTTCACCGCGACCATGCCTCCCGAAATTCGTCGCATCACTGAAGCCTTCCTGCACAATCCGCAAAAGATCGAAGTTTCCCGGCCCGCGACCACGGCCATCGGTGTTTCGCAGTTCCAGGTCAGCGTCGGCCGCGAGCCGCATGAGAAGCGCGAGATGCTGCGCCGGCTGCTGCGCGACGCCAAGGACCTGCAGAACGCCATTATCTTCTGCAACCGGAAGCGCGAAGTGGCGCTGTTGTACAAATCGCTGCAGAAGCACGGCTTCAGCGTAGGCGCCCTGCATGGCGACATGGATCAATCGGCGCGCACGGCTGCGCTCGATCAATTCCGCAAGGGCGAAATTCCGCTCTTGGTGGCCTCCGACGTCGCGGCCCGCGGCCTCGACATTCCCACCACCAGTCACGTCTTTAATTTCGACGTGCCGCATCATCCCGACGACTATGTGCACCGCATCGGCCGAACTGGCCGTGCGGGCCGCGCCGGCACAGCGATTTCCATCGTCACCCCGCTCGACTCCAAATCGGTTGTTGCGATCGAAAAGCTGATCGGCCAAAGCATTCCGCGCGCCGAAGGCAATTTCACCCCAAGTGCTGAGGATTCCGAAGGCGCGCCGCCGCGCGAGCATCGCTCGCGCGAAGGTTCACGCCGTGGCCGCGGCAAACCACAGCGCGAACGCGAGCCGCGCCGCGCAGGTGGTCAACGCCATCAGGGCGGCGCACAGGAAAGCCCGGCGCCAAGCAGCACGCCGAAGCCGCGCAATGAGCCGCGCCGCGCCTCCCGCGAGACGGAAGCGGAGCCTGCTGCCGATCACTCGCATCTGCCGGCGTTCTTGCTGAGGCCTGTTCGCGCGCGCGTCTGACGCGCGGAAAACCGACAGGATTGCGCGACCGGAACCGTTTACCGGTCGTTCATCATCCTGCACTAACTTTGCCCCCATAATTTCAGTTATTGCGGCAGGCGGGCGGTCCCCGCCATGGGGACGAGATTCGTGGTCAAGGTGCTCGACGAACACGAACGCACAATGGCCTTCGCGGAGGTCGCGCTCGGCCAGATCAGATCGCTCCGTCAGACCGCAGTCCCCCGCAATTACGAGATCTGGTACGTCTACGCGACCGGCTACAATGCGCAGCTCAACAAGATCATCAACGAAACCCTAGCGCGCAACGGCAAGCTGACCGAATCCGATCTCGAGCAGATCTACGAAACCTATCTCTCCCACATCAAGACCACCGAACGCATCGACAAGGTCGGCGCGCGCGTCATCGGCGAGATCGACGATGTGATGGTGCTGCTGACCGATGCGCTTGGCGTGTCGTCGAGTTATGACGCGAGCCTCAACGGCGCCAGGGAAGAACTCTCCAGCGCGATAACCCGCGAGCAGGTCAAGGCGATCGCCGAATCGCTGATCAAGTCGACGCTCGAAATGCGCGAGGCCAACAAGGTCCTGGAAGAGCGCCTGACGCTGTCGAAGAACGAAATATCGAATCTGCAGCAGAGCCTGGAAGCGATCCGCGCGGAGTCGCTGACCGACCCGCTGACGGGCCTGGGAAATCGCAAATATTTCGACCGCATGATCGACATGGCGGTCCAGCATGCGCTGGCGCACGGCGAGCCGCTGTCGCTCTTGATGTTCGACATCGATCACTTCAAGTCGTTCAACGATTCCTACGGCCATCTCACCGGCGACCAGGTGCTGCGGCTCGTCGGCCTGTCGCTGAAGCAGACCATCAAGGGCCAGGACATCACCGCCCGCTACGGCGGCGAGGAGTTCGCAGTGGTGCTGCCCAACACCGCGCTGCGCCAGGCGCTGACGGTTGCCGACCATATCCGCCGCGCCGTGATGGCGAAGGAATTGAAGAAGAAATCGACCGGCGAAATTCTGGGCCGAGTCACGATCTCGGTCGGCGTCTCCATGCTCAAGCCCGGCGACGACACGGACTCGCTGATCGAGCGCGCCGATGCCTGCCTCTACGCCGCCAAGCGCAACGGCCGCAACCGCGTGATCTGCGAGGCCGATCCGGAATTTGCCGCCGAAACGCAGGGCCAGGTGGCTTGACGCCCGTCTTGTAGGATGGGCAAAGGCGCGTCAGCGCCGTGCCCACCATCTATCCAGACCGTCGACTTGATTGGTGGGCACGCTTCGCTTTGCCTGCCCTACGAAGCGATTTCCTCTTGGGCACCGACTTCTTTGCCGCGGTCTTCCTGGTTTTCGCCTTGCGCGCCTTCGGCCGCTTCTTCAGCGCCGCACGCTGCGCCGCGCCGAGCGCCGCCCTCGCCCAGCGGCTCAATTCTTCAGTGTCGTCGAACAGCCGCGCCGGCAGTTGCCAGTAGGAGTTGACCATCACGGTCTTGGCGCGGGTCTGGTACTGGAACGGCTTTGAACCCTCCGCCTCGAACTGCGGAACGGTTTGTTCGTCGGCGCGGAAATAAAGCCCGGCGCGCAGCGCCATCGCGAAATTGACGCCGTCGACGGAAATGCCGAAGCCGGAAAACATGGGACGGATGGTGACGGGACCGAAGTCCGAGAACAGGTCGATCAGGAATTCGCGGTCCATGCGCCCGCGTGCCCGTCAGTCAGATCTGCGCGGGCTTGAGCTGCACGGACTCGCCGCAGCCGCAGGCCGAAACCTGGTTCGGGTTGTTGAAGATGAACTGCGCCTGCATCCTGTCGGCCTTGTAGTCCATCTCGGTGCCGAGCAGGAACAACACGGCCTTGGGATCGACCAGGATCTTCACGCCCTTGTCCTCGACCACCTCGTCGGTCGGACGGACTTCATGGGCGTATTCGACGGTATAGGACTGGCCCGCACAGCCGCCATTCTTGACGCCGACGCGCAAGCCCACGATCTGCGAATCGGCTCGCTTGGTCAGCTCCTGGATGCGCTGGGCGGCAGCATCCGTCAGCCGCATGACCTGCGGGCGTGGCCGCCTCGGCTTGGCGGAAGGAATGGGTGATGCGGGCGTCATGTCAGTCATTTGGTCAGTCCTGACGGCAAATCAATGCCGGTTGAAGCCTAATCCGCGTCCAGAATCTTGATTGAGCATGATCTCTTCGGAAAACCGGCATCCACTCTTCCGGATCATGCTCGCACTTCACCACATGTTCAGCACGAGGCGCGCCTCGTCGCTCATCCGGTCCGGCGACCAGGCCGGGTCCCAGACCAGGTTGACATTGACCACGCCGACACCGGGGACGCTCGCGATCGCGTTCTCGACCTGGGTCGGCAGCTCGCCGGCCGCGGGACAATTCGGCGTCGTCAGCGT
>Ga0210403_10000319_pt1 | contig 52714 bp, 41 predicted proteins | sample IncBWC19MmetaG_FD_150863 | JGI IMG/M metagenome (GOLD analysis project Ga0210403, IMG submission 150863) | Forest soil microbial communities from Barre Woods Harvard Forest LTER site, Petersham, Massachusetts, United States - Inc-BW-C-19-M | ecosystem: Environmental > Terrestrial > Soil >...
ATCGGTGGCGGGCGGCTCTTTCATCCACTTGGGAAAATAGCCGACGCGGAGACCTTTTACGCTGGCGTCGGCGTCGTAGTCGAGTTTGCTGGGGACGCATTGCAAATCGCCAGGATCGGGGCCGGAGATGGCTTGCAGGACGAGCAGAGCATCTTCGACGCTGCGGGTCATGGGGCCGAGTTTGTCGAGCGACCAGCAGAGGGTCATCGCGCCGGTGCGGGGGACGCGGCCATAGGTGGGACGCAGGCCGGTGATGCCGCAGCGCATGCTGGGGGAAACGATGCTGCCGCCGGTTTCGCTGCCGATGGAAAAGCCGACGAGTCCCGCGGCGGTGGCGGCACCGGGGCCGGCACTGGAGCCAGAAGCGCCTTCTTCGAGAAGCCAGGGATTGACGGTTTGGCCGCCGAACCAAATGTCGTTGAGGGCTAGGGCGCCGAGGCTGAGTTTGGCGACGAGGACTGCGCCTGCGGCGTGTAGGCGCTTGACGACTGCGGCGTCATCTTTTGGGATGCGGTTGCGGAATGGCTCGGCGCCATAGGTGGTGGGGATGCCCGCGGTGTCCAGCAAATCTTTGCCGCCCCAGGGAATCCCGTGGAGCGGGCCGCGATATTTTCCGGCGGCGATTTCCGCGTCGGCTTGCTTGGCCTGCGCGAGGGCCAAATCTTTCGTGAGCGTGATGACGCAGTGGAGTTTCGGATTGAACTGCTCGAGGCGCTTTAAATAGATTTGCGTGAGGCGTTCGGAGGTGATTTGGCGTGTCTCGACCCAGCGGGAGAGACTGGTGACGGGAGCGAAGGCGATTTCGTCTTCGCTTTTGGGGAGCGGGCCCGGATCGGTTTTGGTGCGGACGAACTGGTCGCGGTCGGGGCCAGCCTTGCGTCCGGGGAGGACGGGGTTCCAAGTGGAATACGGAACGACGGAGGGAGGCAACTCCAATTTGTGCGGGCCGGTCCGTCGCTCGTAGACGGAGGCGAGATTTCCGCGCCAGCTTGTGGCGGCCATTTCGAGTTGGGGCTTGGTAAGTTCGATCTGAACAAGTTTTTCGGCTTCCGTGAACGTGTTGACGGAAACTTGCGGGCCAACGCCTGGGCCGGTGCCAAATGCGGGTGGCGCGCCCGCCGGTTGTTGCGAGGGATCCTGCGCTTCCGCTGGGGCAACATCCGCTGCGCTTGCCGCCGCTGCTGCCAACCCAACTGCCACTTCCGTTAAGAATTCCCGCCGTGTTTTCGCCATGTAGCCTCCGCCGGGTATTCTACCCGGACTTTCTCTAGACGCACTCGCATTCATTTCTGCGCGTGTGGAATTCTTCGTGCGCGGGAGTCGCGATTGTTTTCACGGGTCACGACTGTCGATATGCCCTGCTATACTGGAATTTTCCGGGGCTTACTCCATACAAACTGAGGGACCGTGTATCTGACACTTCTGAAGCGGCTGCGGGAAACGCTTGCCGGGCATATCCGCGAGAAGTACGGGGTGGAACTTTCGGTGGTGCTGGAGCGGCCGCCGAAACTGGAGATGGGTGAGGCCGCGTCTCCCGTGTGCTTTGAGCTGGCGAAGCGGCTGAAGAAGGCGCCGCGGCAGATTGCGCAGGAGATTGCCAATTCGCTTCCGAAGATTGAAGGGATCGCACGGGTGGAGGTGGCGGGAGCGGGATACTTGAACGCATTTTTTGATCGGGCTGGGTTCTGGGAGAGCACGCGGAAGGAAGCGAGTGGCCCTTCGGCTGGGCTCAGGGCAAGCGAGCGCAAGAAAGTCATTGTCGAGCACACGAGCATTAATCCGAATAAGGCGGCGCACATCGGGCATCTGCGGAATGCTGTGCTGGGCGACACGATGGTTCGGCTGCTGCGGCATACCGGGCACGATGTTGCGGTGCAGAACTATATTGACAACACCGGGGTGCAGGTGGCGGACGTGGTGATTGCGTTTCAGCAGATGGAGAAAAAATCGCTGGCGGAGGTGAAGGGGCTCGCGTCGAGCAAGAATTTCGATTACCTGTGCTGGGATCTTTACGCGAAGGCGACGCAATTTTTTGAAGAGGACAAAATGCGCGCGGGAAAGTTGCGCGGGGAGACGTTGAAGGCCATTGAAGCTGATGAAGGCGAAACCGCGGAGATGGCCACGGTGATTGCCGATGCGGTGGTGGGATTCCACCTGCGGACGATGGCGCGTCTGGACATTTTCTACCAATTGCTGGCGCGGGAGAGCGAGATTCTGCATCTCCATTTCTGGGATGCGGCGTTTGAGAAATTGAAGGCGAGCGGGGCGATACAGCTGGCGACGAGCGGGAAGAACGCGGGCTGCTGGATTATGCCGTGGGGGAAAGAAGAAAGGGAGGAAAAGGAAGTAAAAGAGGTAAAGGAAGTAAAGGAAAAGACCCGAGCGAAGGAATCCTTTACCTCTTCCTCCTTAACTTCATCAACTTCCGCTGACGAGGAGGACCAAGCGAAGATTATTGTGCGGTCGAATGGGACGGTTACCTACGTCGGGAAAGATATTGCTTACCAGCTTTGGAAATTCGGATTGCTGGGGAAAGATTTTCATTACCGCAAGTGGCCGAATCCTCCGGATAGCAAGGAACTGTGGGCCACGACCGCAGGGCCGAACGAGACGGGCACGCCGCATTTTGGAGGAGCCGAAGCGGTCTATAACGTGATTGACGCGCGGCAGGCTTACCTGCAGGAGGTAGTGGCGGAAGGATTGCGCGCGCTGGGGCATGCGAGGGAAGCGGAGAATTCGATCCACTTTGATTATGAGATTGTGGCACTGACACCTCGCTGCGCCGCGGAGATGGGCTACGAGCTTTCAGCCGAAGATGCGAAGCGGCCTTATGTCGAAGTGAGCGGGAGAAAGGGATTCGGCGTCAAGGCGGATGACCTGATCACGCGAATGCTGGCGGCCGCGGAGGCGCGGGTTTTGCAAAAGCACGCGGAAATGGCGGGAGCTGAACTGAAGCAGACTTCGAACGCGCTGGCGGTGGGGGCGCTGCGGTTCTTTCTGCTGAAGGTTACGCGGAATACGATCATCGCGTTTGATTTTGAGGATGCTTTGAGCGCGGAGGGGGAGACCGGACCGTATTGCCAGTATGCGATTGTGCGCATTCGGGGGATTCGGCGGAAGGGCACGGAAGTTGCAGGGACGCGGCACGAACCCAGCGTGGAATCGCTGAAGAAAATCATGGAGGGGCCGGAGAGCAATACGATTTGGGAGGTGCTGCTGGCTTCGGGGTCACTGGACTATGCGGTGGACGCGGCGATTGGGGCGCAGGAGCCGGCGTTTGTTTCGAAGTATGCGTTTCAGTTGGCGCAGGCGTTCAATAATTTTTATCACAAGCACCATATTTTGTCGGAAGCGGATGAGGAGAAGCGGGCGTTTTTGCTGGGGTTGACGGAATTGGTGGAGCGGCAGTTGGTGCTGGCGCTGGGGCTTTTGGGGATTGAGGCCCCGGAGAAGATGTAGAGAACGGCCTGTCCGCCGCGGGGGACTGCCGTTAGTAAAGCAAATGCGCCCACCTCGGAAGGCGGCCGCTACAAAGGCAAGAGAAAAGCGAGAGGGCGGGGCAAGCCCCGCCCCTACAAAGAGTCGGTAGAAAATACGTCAGGCTTGGATGTGGGCTTCGATGAACCAGAGATCCTTGTCCATTTCACGGGTAGTTGTGGTGAAGAGATCCACGGTGATGGCGTCTTCGAGATCGTCGGCTTCCTGGATGGCGGTGCGCAGGGCGTTCGTGTAATGGCCGACGTTGTGAACGAGGAATTTCACCATCTCCGGGCCGTCATAGGCAGAGAGATCGGCTTCGGAGATGCTGGACTTCGCGGCGGATTCACGGACGGTGCCGTTGGCGACGCCACCGAGGGCGGAGATGCGCTCGGCGATCGTGTCAATGTGATCTTCGAGGTGCGTGGCTACGGAGTCGAAGAGCAAGTGGAGTTGGTAGAAATCCTTGCCCTTGACGTTCCAGTGTGCCCATTTGACCTGGCTGTGAATGTCGATGCTGTCGGCCAGGCGCAGATTGAGCAGCGCGATGAGTGCCTGGCGGTTTTTGTCGGGGACACCGACGCTGCTGGGATAGGTGCGGACGGTTGCGGTTGCGGCTTTTGCCATGGAAAGACCTCCTCAAGTGGGGATTGTTTCTGGGGATGGGATGCTTTGGGCGGGGGAAATGGGTAGGTTTTCTTGGGGACGGCGAACGGGGCCGCCCTGGAACGCGACCAGCACAAGAGCAAACCAAGACGGCGGCGTAAAGCCGCCCCTACAAAGGCGAGGGTACCCCAAGAGGGCGGGGCTCGGCTACGTCGGCGTAGAGTTTGTCGATTAGGTCGGCGTATTGTTGCTCGACTACGCGGCGCTTGAGTTTCATGGTGAAGGTGAGGCTGCCGCCGTCGAAGGTGAAATCGTCGGCCAGGAGGGCGAAGCGCTTGATGGTTTCATATTGGGCGAGATGCGTGGTGAGCCGGGCGACTTCTTTTTCGATTAAGGCGTAGGTGCGCGGGTGGGCGGCTAGTTCGGCATTGGAGGAGAATTTCACGCCGTCCTCGGCGAGTTTGGCGGAAACCGTGGCGTGATTAGGAACGATTAAAGCGACGACGAATTTGCGCTGATCGCCGACAACCATGGCGTTGAGGATGTAGGGGCTGGTCTTCAGCGTGTTTTCGATGGGCTGCGGGGCGACGAATTTTCCGGCGGCGGTTTTGAGGAGATCTTTTTTTCGATCGGTAATGAAGAGGTAGTTGTCCTTGTCGAGATAGCCGACGTCGCCGGTTTTGAACCAGCCGTCGTCGGAAAGAACTTCACGCGTGGATTCGGGAGATTTGAAGTAGCCCTGCATGACGCAGGGGCCTTTGGCCAGGATTTCGCCATCGTCGGCGATGCGGAGCTGGACGTTGGGGATCGGGCGGCCGGAACTGCCGGCGCGATTATGCGGATGGTTGCTGGTTAGAACGGGAGAGGTTTCCGTCAGGCCGTAGCCCTGATAGATGGGAATGCCGATGGCCCAGAAAAATTCGCAGAGATCCTTGGAGAGCGGAGCGCCGCCGGAAAGAATGGTGCGGAGCTGGCCGCCGGTACCAGCGCGAATTTTGGAATAGACGAGCTTGTCGGCAATGGCCCACTTCAGGCGAAGGGGCAGGCTGGCGGATTTTTCGCCGCAGCGCCAAGCGGCGGATTCGCGGGCGGTCCTCATGGCGAAATCAAAAATCTTGCGCTTTGCGCCGGTGGCCTTACTTCCCTGCTCCATCAAGCGGGCGTAGATTTTTTCGAAGAAGCGCGGAACGGCGGCGAGGACGGTGGGGTGGAGTTCGAGGAGAGCTTGCGCCACGTTTTCGACGACGTCTACGTAGGCCACCGGGCAGCCGTGAAAAATATAAACGTAATCGAGCATGCGGCCGTACACGTGGGCAAGAGGGAGAAACGAGACGGCGAGATCGGTTCCCGGACGAAGGTCGAGTTCGTGGCAGGAGTCGGTTACGTTGGAGCAGAAATTGGTGTGGGTGAGCATGACGCCCTTGGGCTCACCGGTGGTGCCGGAAGTGTAGATGAGGGAGGCGAGTTGGCTGGGAAGAACTTTCGCGGTGCGGAGGCGGTAGGCGGCGATTTCTGCGGGGCCGGTGGCGGCGATCAGTGTTTCATAGTGGAGGAAATCGGTGGGCAGATCGGGGCCGGCGCCGGCTACGATGGCCTGCTGGACTTCTTTGAGGGAGTCGCGGACTGCGAGGAATTTTTGCAGCTGTTTGGGGCCGGCGATGAAGATGACCTGTGCGCCGCAGTGATTGAGGATGTAGGACATTCGGTCGGGGGATTCGTTGAAATAGACGGGGACGGTGACGCCGCCGGAGCCGGTGATGGCGAAATCGGCGGTGTGCCATTCGGGGCAGTTAGGAGCGAAGAGGCCGACGCGATCGCCAGATTTTACACCGAGTTCGACTAAGGCGTTGGCTAGACCGCCTACGCGGCGGAGGAATTCCTGGGAGGAGATGGCTTCCCAGCGATCGGGACCACGGAACATCTGGGCGCGTGGAGACGGGTGCTCTTCAACGGCGTTGAGGAAGCGCGTGGGAAGGGTGCCGTAGGACATGGGAAAGTTGAATTTACATGATGGGGATTATTCGTGCAATGGGAGGAAGAATAGCGCATAGGACGCAGAGGGCGCTGAGAAGAGAACACAGGAGGAGTGCCTGTGCCACAGGATAGGAGAACGCTCGCCGGCTGGAAGCCGGCGCTACCGGGCGTTTATGTGGGGCTTGGGGTGGGATAAGATGGCGGGAGAGGGACGACAGATATGAGCGCATTGACACCGGTGGTGAATGACCCGGAGACGAGTTGGGGGCCGTTTCGGGCGCCGCGGGGGACGCAGATTTCATGCAAGGGCTGGCAGCAGGAAGCGGCGCTGCGGATGCTGCTGAATAATCTGGATCCGGAGGTGGCGGAAAAGCCCGAGGACCTGGTGGTGTATGGCGGGACGGGGAAAGCGGCGCGGAATTGGGATTGCTTTCACGCGATTGTGAAGTCGCTGCGGGCGCTGGAGGGGGATGAAACGCTGCTGGTGCAGTCGGGGAAGCCGGTAGCGGTGTTTCGGACGCACGAGTATGCGCCGCGGGTGCTGCTGTGCAATTCGAACCTGGTGGGACATTGGAACAATTGGGAGAAGTTCAACGAGCTGGACCGCGCGGGATTGATGATGTACGGCCAGATGACGGCGGGGAGCTGGATTTACATCGGGACGCAGGGAATTTTACAGGGGACATACGAAACGTTCGCGTCGGCGGCGCGGCAGCATTTTGGCGGGAGCCTGAGCGGGAAGCTGGTGGTGACAGGCGGGATGGGCGGAATGGGCGGCGCGCAGCCGCTGGCGGCGACAATGAACGGCGCAGCGTTTCTGGGAATTGACGTGGACCCGGAGCGGATCAAGCGTCGGGTGAAGACGGGTTATTGCGACGTGATGGTGACTTCGCTGGATGAGGCGCTGCGGATTTTGAAGAACGCGGTGCGCAAGGGCGAGGCCACGTCGGTGGGGCTGGTGGGAAATTGCGCGGACTTGATACCGGAGCTGGCGAAGCGCGGCGTGGTGCCGGATATTTTGACGGACCAGACGAGCGCACATGACCCGATCGGGGGGTATGTGCCGAATGGAATGACGCTGGAGCAGGCGGTGGAGCTGCGGAAAAAGGATGCGGGGGAGTACAGGAAGCGGTCGGTTGCGGCGATGGGCGAACATGTGCAGGGGATGCTGGAGCTGCAGAAGCTGGGAGCCGTGACATTTGATTACGGAAATAATATTCGAACGTTTGCGTTTGAAGCGGGCGTGAAGAATGCGTACGACTTCCCGGGATTTGTGCCGGCGTATATTCGGCCGCTATTTTGCGAGGGGAAAGGGCCGTTCCGGTGGGCGGCGCTTTCGGGAGAGGCGTCGGATATCGCGAGGACGGATCAACTGGTACTGGAGATGTTTCCGGAGAATGAGCACCTGAAGCGGTGGATCACGATGGCGCAGAAGAAAGTGAAGTTCCAGGGATTGCCATCGCGGATTTGCTGGCTGGGTTACGGAGAGCGGGACAAATTCGGATTAGCGCTGAACAATCTGGTGGCTAAGGGAGAATTGAAAGCGCCGATTGTGATTGGGCGGGATCACCTAGATTGTGGATCGGTGGCGTCGCCTTATCGCGAGACCGAATCAATGAAAGATGGATCGGACGCGATTGCAGATTGGGCGCTGCTGAACGCACTGATCAATACGGCGAGCGGGGCGTCGTGGGTGTCGATACACAACGGCGGCGGGGTGGGGATTGGGTATTCACAACACGCGGGGCAGGTGACGTGCGCGGACGGTACCAAAGAAATGGCCAAACGCATCGAACGGGTGTTGACGAACGATCCCGGCATAGGGGTGGCGCGGCACGTGGACGCGGGTTACCCGGAAGCCATTGCCTTTGCAAAGACGACTGGCGTGAAAGTGCCAATGCTGTAAGGATAGCGACACACAAACGAACCGCATGTCTCGGTGCGGAGACAAACGGTCGAGGAGCGGCTACCGATGTATACGATTCTAGGTGCAACGGGAAATATCGGCTCGGTGATCACGAAAAAATTATTAGAGAAGGGCGAAACGGTACGGGTTGTCGGACAAAATCCCGCCAGGTTGGAGCAGTACGTGCACCGAGGCGCGGAGGCGTTCGTCGCAGATATTAAGGATGCGGAGGCGCTGACGAAGGCGCTGACGGGAGTGCGGGCGGCGTTCCTGATGATGCCGCCGGGGATGACTTCCCCGGATTACCGCGCGGAGCAAGAAGTGGAGTCGCACGCCATCTCCACGGCGGCGAAAAATAGTGGATTGCAGTACGCGGTGAATTTGAGCAGCATTGGCGCGCAGGCACCGGCGGGGACCGGGCCGATCCTGGGGCAGCACGATTCCGAGAGAAAATTGAACGTGGTGGAACGGCTGAACGTGCTGCACTTGCGTCCGGCGTACTTCATGGAAAACCACCTTTCAGCCATCAGCATGATCCAGATGATGGGAGTTTTCGGTGGAGCGCTGAAGCCGGATTTGAAGATTCCGATGATCGCGACGCGGGACATTGGGGCATACGCGGCAGAGCGCTTGCTGAAGCTGGATTTCAGCGGGAAGCAGACGCAGGAACTACTGGGCGAGCGGGACTTGAACATGGCGGAGGTGGCGGCGGTCATCAGCCGGGGTATCGGGAAGCCTGATCTGCGCTACGTGCAGTTTTCTTACGAGCAGGTGGAACAAACCCTGGTGCAGATGGGGTTGTCCACTAAGACAGCCGCTTACTTAATAGAACTGTTTCAGGGGTTGAACAACGGGATCGTGGCGGGCCTGGAGCCGCGAAGCGCAGCGAACACCACGCCGACGTCGATCGAGACTTTCGTGAAGGAAGTGTTTGCGTCGGCTTATCAAGGGATTGCGGTTGGCGCGTAGGTGCAATCGGGCTGCGGCTTCGGCATAATGGCGCGAGATTGGTTTTGCAGGGTTACTTGATAAGGCGTAGGTGCTGGGCCCCGACCGGGTCGGGGCCGCTACACTTTTGAGCGGCAGCATTCTTATCACAGGGGCTTCACAGGTGGTTACGCTGCGGGGAGGCGGTCCGCGGCGGGGCAATTCCCTTTCCAAAATTGGGTTGGTGCGGGATGGCGCGGTGCTGGTTCGCGACGAGAAAATCGTTGCGGCGGGAGCGCGCGCAGAGGTGGAGCGGTGCGCGGAGGCGAAAGCGGCGGAGAAATTGGATGTGGGCGGGCGCGTGGTGTTGCCGGGATTCGCGGATTCGCACACGCATCTGATTCATGCGGCGAGCCGTGGTGAAGAGTATGAGCTGAAGATTCAGGGGGCGAGTTACGAGGAGATTGCGCGGAAGGGCGGCGGGATTCTGAATTCGGTGAAGAAGCTGCGGGCGGCGACGCACGATACGTTGAAGCGGAGAGCGATTGCGACGCTGGAAGAGTTCGCGGCTTACGGGACGACGACGGTGGAGGCGAAGAGCGGATACGGGCTGGATGTGGCGAGCGAGTTGAAGATATTGAAGCTGCATCGGGAGTTGAATGAGGAGCAGCCGCTGGAGATTGTATCGACTTTTTTGGGTGCGCATGTGGTGCCGTTGGAATTTCGGGGGAAGAAGGATGGAGCGGAGCGGTATCTTGCGCTGTTGATGGAGAAATTGCTACCGGAAGTGGTGGTGGGCGATTTGGCTGAATATTGCGATGTGTTTTGCGACCGCGGGGCGTTCACGGTAGGGCAATCGAGGAAATTGCTGACGAAGGGGAAGGAGCATGGGCTGCGGCCGCGGATACATGCGGAGCAGTTGTCTCGGAGCGGGGCTACACAGCTGGCAGTGGAATTGGGAGCGGCGAGTTGCGATCACCTGGAGCAGGTGAATGACGCGGATATCCGGGCGCTGGGGAAATCGGGGACGGTGGCCACGCTTTTGCCGGGGTGCGACTTTCATTTGGGACTGAAGCAATATGCGCCGGCGCGGAAATTGATTGAGGCCGGGGCGATTGTGGGATTGGCGACGGATTACAATCCGGGGACGAGTCCGACGGTGAGCATGCCGATGATATTGTCGCTGGCGTGCTCGCAATTGGGGATGACGCCTGCGGAAGCGATTGCGGCGGCGACGATTAATGGAGCTTATTCGCTGGGGCGGGAGAAGACGATTGGGTCGCTGGAAGCGGGGAAACAGGCGGATTTGGCGGTGTACGAGGTGGAGGATTATCGGGAAATTCCTTATTATTTCGGGATGAATGTTTGTTGGATGACGATGAAGAGTGGTGAGATTGTTTGGATGAGGGATTGAAGAAAGAGCAAAGAAAGAATTAACGCAGAGTTCGCAGAGTTCGCAGAGTTCGCAGAGGACGCAGAGAGCGCTGAGAAGAGAGGGCAGCGTAAAGCCGCCCCTACACGGAGAGCCAATACTCGAGATGAAACGACTGATTGAGTGTGTGCCGAATTTTTCGGAGGGGCGGGACCCGGCGAAGGTGGATGCGCTGGTGCAGGCGATGTGTTGCGTGCCGGGAGTGTACGTGCTGGACCGCGAGATGGACGCGGACCATAACCGGTGCGTGATTACGCTGGCGGGAGAGCCGGAAGCGGTGGGCGAGGCGGCGATTCTGGGCGCGGGCAAGGCGCTGGAACTGATTGACATGAACGAGCACAAGGGCGCGCACCCGCGGGTGGGGGCGACGGACGTGGTGCCTTTCATCCCGGTGGAGGGCGTGACGCTGGAAGATTGCGTGGCGCTGGCGAAACGCGTGGGGCAGGAGATCTGGAAGCGCTACCGGATTCCGATTTTCTTTTATGAGGCGGCGGCGACGCGACCGGACCGGGTGAATCTGGAAAATGTGCGGCGGGGACAGTTTGAGGGGCTGCGCGAGGAGTTGAAGAAGAACCACGACCGGCAGCCGGATATTGGGGAGCCGAAGCTGCATCCCACGGCTGGCGTGACGGTGGTGGGTGCGCGGAAATTTCTGGTGGCGTACAACGTCAACTTGAATACATCGGATATCGGGATTGCGAACAAGATTGCGAGAGCGATTCGCTTTTCGAATGGCGGGTTTCGGTATGTGAAATCGATGGGCGTGGAATTGAAGGCGCGGAACCTGGCGCAGGTGTCGATCAATTTGACGGATTACGAGCAGACGCCGATGCACCGGGTGTATGCGGCGGTGAAGCGCGAAGCGGAGCGGTATGGAGTGATGCCGGTCGGAAGCGAAATTGTGGGGCTGGTGCCGAAGAAGGCGATTGAGATGGCGGCGGACTACTTCCTGCAACTGGAGAACTTCTCGCCTTCACAGGTGTTTGAGAACAAGCTGGCGGATGCGCTGAGCGGGGCGCCGCTGGAGGCGAAGGACGGGAAGCTGGCGAGCCTGGCGCGGCCGTTTCTGGATGCGGTGGCGGAGCCGACGCCGACACCGGGTGGAGGCAGCGTTTCGGCATTTGCGGCGGCGCTGGCGGCGGCGCTGGGACAGATGGTGGCGGGACTTTCGCGGAAGAAGAAATTGCAGGCGCCGTTTGTGGACAAGCTTTCGGAAAACGTGGACGCGCTGAGAAAAACTGGGGACGAGCTGACGGCGGCGATTGATCGGGATGGGAGTTCGTATGAAGCGGTGATGGCGGCGTTCAAAATGCCCCAAGGAAATCCGGAAGAGATGCACGCGCGCGAGGCCGCGATTCAGAAGGCAACGAAGGGCGCGTCGGAAGTGCCGATGGAAGTGGCGGAGAAGGCGGCGAGCCTGGTGGAGCGGCTGGTACAACTGGAAGGAATCTCGGCGGCATCCATGAAGTCAGACCTGCTGGTGGCGCGTCTAATGGGAATAGCGGGAGCGAAAGGCGCGCTGGCCAATGTGGAGATCAACCTGGAAGGGTTGAAGGATGCGGCGTATGTGGCGCAGATGCGAGGCAAAGTTGACGAACTGCGCAAGCGGCTGGGCTAAGAGCGAAAGAGTAGCGTAGACTGAAGTTTCCACCCCCGGCCCCCGAAAGGAGCAATTTATGCAGAAGTGGACAGAAGCGAAGACGAGATTTGTGGCGGCGTGCGCGATGCTGGCGTTGATGGCGGCGATGGCAAAGCCCGCGAAGGCTGGTGGCCTTGGCGCGGACACGATTGGATTGTTTCCTAAGAGTGTTGGCGAATTTGCGTACGCGGATTTGAAAAAGGCGCGGACGATGAAATGGTATCCGGCGCTGGAGCAACAGATGTTGCCAGCGAAGTTCAAGCAGTTTGAGAAATTCTTGGCTGCGGCCGGGATTGACACGAATACGCAGGTGGACGAGTTGACGTGGGCATTGGTGCCGGAGTCGGCGTTGAGCAAGGATGCGGCGGCGGGCGCTGCGGCGACGGAAGCGCCACCGGACAGCGAAGAGATCGTGGGGATTGCCCTGGGAAGCTACAACCCGGATTCGACGGAAGCGTATTTTAAGGCGCAGAAGCTGCCGACTTCGAAGTCACACGGGTACACGCTGTTTGCATTTGGATCGGGCGTGGGACCGAACGATTTGTTTTTCTTTTTCGTGGATTCTAACAAAGCGGCGTTTGGTCACCGGCAACTGCTGGAGAAGCTGATTGCGGTGCGGTATGGAGAAGAGGACAGCCTGCTGCGGAACGACAAATTGTACAACATGATCAATGAAGTGAACGGTAGCGGCGTGATTTGGGCGGTGCTGGATCCGGCGTACACAAAACTGGCGATGGGGCAGCTGGCGCCGGAAGTGCAGCAGTTTCCGGAAGCGGCGAAACTGGTGGCTCGGATGCAGGCGATGCTAATCACGGCGACGGCGAGCAGCGGGGTGGACGCGAAATTCCAGGCGGTTTGCGGGTCGACGGAAGATGCGAATACGCTGAGCCAGTTGATGGCGGCGGGGTTGCTTTATAAGAAATACCAAACGGCGAAGGATAATCCGGAGCTGGGGGCGTTGCTGGATCAGACGAATGTGGTGCCGTCGGGGGACCGCGTGGTGATCCGGATGACGGTTAGCGACGAGCAGATGACGACGTTGATTCAGAAGAATACGTTTGCGATTAAGATGTAGTGGGATTGAGAGAAAGCCCCGGGTGCGAGAGTGGCGCCTGGGGAATGCCTGTTGTAATTCCCAATTTAAATTTCTTGGAGAAGTTGACGTTGAGGTTCTTCGGGCATCCTTGTCGGATGCCCTCCCACCAGCGGCGGGCAGGCAGAATGACAGTGATGCGGGTGTGTGCGTGTTGGGCGGTGGGTTGCATGCGTAAAAGCGGAGGCTTTGCCTCCGCACTCAAAAGTCGGAGTTGGCCACCTGAAGGTGGCCGCTACAAAGGCAAACCCAAGAACACAGGCTGAAGCCTATGCTACTAGGAGGCTGCGTGGAGGAATTTTGTTAGGCGGAGGACGCCGCAGTCGTTGCGGGATTCGCATTGGACTTCGTCTACGCCGGCCCAGTGGGGATTGGGCTTTTCGGCGGGGGCAGCTACGCCGGGGACGGAGACTTCGACTTCGATGCGATCGTTCAGGCGGAGGAAATTCACCTGGCAGGGCGTTGTGCAATTGTGGTGAAAACCAAAGCAGAGTTTGCAGGCCGAGACGACGGCGGTTTTGAGCTGCTCGATAATATCGTTGGGGAGGCCGGCGGCGTCGGCGAAGACGCGCATGGCGCCACCCGCAGCGGCGGCGAGGCGTTCGTCGTGGTCGAGGGAGAGGCGCAGGTGAAGGGGATTTTTCGGCACGGCTATTGGCTGCTGGCCCAGGAGACGTCGCAGGCTTCGCGGCAGTCAGGACAATAGTACAACCCATCGACGGCGAGGCGCACTCTTTCGAGGCTTTTGCAGATGGTGCAGTATTTATCGCAGGTGCAGTATTCCTCGGACTTGTCGCATTGCGCGCAGAGAACTTGTTGGCGGGCGGCCATCGGTGCCTCCGGAAAAAACTGTACCTGAGGGAGAGGCCGTCAGCAAGGGGCGGGTGGGGACAGTGATGCAAAAGAGCAAGGGGCTTATTGGGAGAACTAGCCAGCTATCTTTGCCTGTTCGAGTATCGCTCGCATCTCGGGCTCAAAATGTTTGTAACAACCAGATAGCAAAGCATTCTGGATATGGTCCAGAGCAAGTTCAGTCTTGCCCAGCGATAGAGCAACATACCCGGTCATAAAATGGCGACAAGGCGAGGTTTTGGTTCCAAAGCCCCATGTTCCCTCATTGCTCTCTGAATCTTCTTGAAGTGTGCGAAGAACTTCGTTGAGGTCAGCGAAACGACTGAGCCAAGGCAGACCATGCTCCAGGATCGCGTTTCTCGCATCTTCGATAACAACATTCAGATTTTGCCCCGAAGGGTCAACATACCAGACGTCTGTTCTTTTCAAATTCGGTTGTCGGATTGTTTTCTGCAACGGTTGCCGAAAATGACACTCATACTCTTCGGGCCTGAGAGAGTCGTCCTTGCGTTTGACTCTCTCGCTACGAGGAATCGCCTCAAAGCTGCATCCAAGATTTAGGCTGAATGAATACGTCGTACAACCCAATGAATTTGCCAGGTAGGAATTGAACGATTGAAAATTGACAACATCTATTTTCTGGCCTCCATACCGCCAGCTCGTCCGCGCTGTGAACTGTGTAAAGCCAGCATTTTGTAGAAGAGGTCGGATGACGGACTTGATCTCTCGATTGACGATGGAGCTATCCACAGCCCGTAGTATATCGACAACACGGTGGTGAACAAAACATGTCACACTCCAAGGAAAGGCGCGTTTTGACCGCGTGTGGAGTGCGTGCTAACATCGATTTTTGCCTGAGCAAACGGAATGGACTCCGGAAACTCTCCTGCCAATTCAGGACTTCGCAAAACCGCGCTGAATGCGCTGCATAAGCGTCTGGGCGCCAAGATGGTTAATTTTGGCGGCTGGGACATGCCGGTGGAGTATCCGTGCAGCGGCGGATTGATGTGCGAGCACCGGGCGGCGCGGGGCGGCGTGGGCGTATTTGACGTGAGCCACATGGGCGACATACGCATTCATGGGGCGAAGAAGCCGGGCGGGGCCCTGGCGGCGGTGCAGCAGCTGACGATGAATGACGCGTCGAAGCTGGCGATCGGGCAGGCGCAGTATTCGGCGATGCTGTATCCGAACGGAACGTTTGTGGACGACGTGATCGTGCACCGGCTGGGCGAGGACGACTACCTGCTGGTGATCAATGCGGGGACGCGGGAGAAGGATATTTCGTGGGTGCGCGAGAACACCAAGGGGATGGATTGCGTGGTGGAGGATTTGAGCGACGCGTATACGCAACTGGCGATTCAGGGGCCGCGGGCGGTGGACGTGCTGCAGAGGCTGACGGACGCGAAGTTGGAAACGATCAAGAATTACTGGTTCACACATGGGACGGTTTGCGGGCTGGCGAACACGCTGATTGCGCGGACGGGATACACGGGCGAGGACGGATTTGAGATTTATGTGCCGTCGGATGTGACGACAAGCGAGCGCGTGTGGAACGAAGTGTTTGCGGCGGGGAAAGAGTTTGGGATTTTGGCTTGCGGACTGGGGGCGCGGAATACGCTGCGCCTCGAATCGAAGATGGCGTTGTATGAGCACGAGATCAGCGACAAGATCAATGTTTGGGAAGCGGGGTTGGACCGGTATTGCCATCTGGAGAAGGGCGAGTTTATTGGGCGGGACGCTTTGGTTAAGTCGAAGGATGAGGGATTGAAGCGGGCGCTGGTGGGGTTGGAGATGGTGGAGCGTGGGATTGCGCGGGACGGGTACCGGTGTTTGGATGAGAGTGGGAATGAGATTGGGGTGGTGACTAGCGGGTCGCCCTCGCCGACGCTGGGGAAGAATATTGCGCTGGCTTATGTGCCGCCTTCGATGACGGGGTTGGGGACGGCGGTTTTTGTGGAGATTCGAGGGCAGAAGTGCAAGGCGCAGGTGGTAGCGACGCCGTTTTATAAGAGGGTGAGAACCCCAAGAGCACAGCCAGGAATGGCTGTGCCACGTTGAAGATGTTGAGAAACCCAAGAGCACAGGCAGGAATGCCTGTGCCACATTAATCGAAGGAGCGATTCCATGGCATATCCAACGCAATTCAAATATTCGAAAGATCATGAGTGGATTGAGGTGAAGGGCGATGTGGCTACGGTGGGGATCACCGATTACGCGCAGGGCGAATTGGGCGACGTGGTGTTTGTGGAGTTGCCAAAGGTGGGCACTAAAGTGGCCACGGGGAAGACGTTTGGGTCGGTGGAATCGGTGAAGGCGGTGAGCGAAATTTATGCGCCTGCTAGCGGCGAGGTGGTGGAAGCGAATGGCGCGCTGGTGCAGAAGCCCGAGGCAATCAACACGGATCCGCATACGGCGGGGTGGTTGATCAAAATCAAGCTGGCGAATGCCGCTGAGCTTGGCACGCTGATGGACGCGGCCGCATATGAAGCGTATATCGCGGAGAAGAAGAAAGAAGCGTCGGCCTGATGCGCTACCTGCCGAAGAGCCCGGCGGAGCGCCACGAGATGCTGGCGGCCATCGGGGTGAAGAACGTTGAAGAGTTGTTTTCGTCGATTCCCGAAAAATACCGGTTGAAGAAGCCGCTGAACCTGCCGGGACCTTTTTCCGAACAGGAAGTGATCCGCTATTTTCAGGAGCGCGCGGCGGAGAATTCCGGCGGATACACGAGCTTTCTGGGAGCGGGTGTCTACAATCACCTGCGGTCGGTGGTGACGGACACGATTATTCAGCGGGGCGAGTTTCTGACCTCGTACACGCCGTACCAGGCGGAGATTTCGCAGGGGACGCTGCAGGCGATTTTTGAGTTTCAGACGCTGATGTGCCAGTTGACGGGGCAGGAAGTGGCGAACGCGTCGATGTATGACGGATCGACGGCGACGACGGAAGCAGTGTTGATGGCGGAGCGGCTGACGGGGCGGCGGCGCGTGCTGGTGGCGCGGTCGGTGCATCCGGAGTACCGCGAAGTGCTGCGGACGTACGCGAAGAACTCCGGGCTGCACGTGGAAGAGATTTCGTACACGATGGCGGGGACGCTGGACGCGAAGGCGCTGAAGGCGGCTATTCGCGACGATGTTTGCGCGGTGGTGGTTCAGTCGCCGAACTTTTTCGGGACGATTGAATCGCTCGGGCCGCTAGCGGAGATTGCGCGAGCCGCGGGGGCGATGCTGGTGGTGGCGGTGACGGAAGCGGTGTCGCTGGGCGCGGTGAAGCCGCCGGCGGAAGCGGACATCGTGGCGATGGAAGCGCAGAGTTTTGGGTTGGCTCCGAGTTACGGCGGACCTTACGCGGGCGTGATTGCTTCGCGAGAAAAGTATGTGCGGCAGATGCCGGGGCGGCTTTCGGGGCAGACGACGGACAGCGAGGGGCAGCGGGGATTTGTGCTGACGCTGGCGACGCGCGAGCAGCATATTCGGCGAGAGAAGGCGACTTCGAATATCTGCACGAACCAGGCGCTTTGCGCGCTGGCGGCTACGGTGCATTTGACGCTGCTGGGCAAAGAGGGATTGCGGGAACAGGCGGAGCAGAATTTGGCGAAGGCGCATTTTGCGTTGTCGGAGCTGGAGAAGATTCCGGGAGTGAAGCGGACGTTTTCGGGCGCGTTTTTTAATGAGTTTACCGTGGCGTTCCCGAAGTCGGTGAAACTGGTGAATGCGGAATTGTTGAGAGAAAAGATTATCGGGCCGTTTGTTTTGGGGACGGCTTATCCGGAGTTGTCGAAGAATGCGGTGGTTTGCGTGACGGAGACTACTTCGCGAGGGGAGATTGAGAGATTGGTGGCTGGAGTGAGGAAGGCTTTAGCGGCGTAAGAAAAGAGACGGACTAAAGCAGAGTTCGCTGAGGAACGCAGAGATCGCTGAGAAGAGGAAGATGAGCGAGAAGATTAAGAAGGCTACGCGGCATACGAATCAGAATGAGGGATTGATATTTGAGAAGTCGTCGCCGGGGAAGCGGGCGTTTGAATTGCCGCCCCTGGATGTGCCGGCGGTGGATCCCGCGAAGGCGCTGGGCGACTCGTACAGGCGCGGAGGCGTGGACGGATTTCCGGAAGTGAGCGAGATCGAGGTGATCCGGCACTTCACGCGGCTTTCGACATGGAATTACGCGATTGACTTGGGGATGTATCCGCTGGGTTCGTGCACGATGAAATACAATCCCCGGGTGAATGAGTTTGTGGCGCGGCTGGATGGGATTGCCACGGAGCATCCGTACCAGCCGCAGGAACTTTCGCAGGGCTGTTTGAAGGTGCTGCAACTGCTGGAAAAGTGTTTGCTCGAAATTACCGGAATGGACGCGATCACGCTGCAGCCGGCGGCGGGGGCGCAGGGCGAGTTGACCGGCTTGCTGCTGATTCGGGCGCACCACGAGAAGAATGGAAATCCGCGGAAGAAGGTACTGATTCCGGATTCCGCGCATGGAACGAATCCCGCGACGGCGGTGATTGCCGGATATGAAGTGGAAAATATCAAGTCGAACGCCGACGGGCAGGTGGACCTGGAGCATTTGCGCGAGCAGGTGACGGAAGATGTGGCCGCGCTGATGCTTACGAATCCCAGCACGCTGGGAATTTTCGAACAGCAAGTGCCGCAGATTGCGGAAATCCTGCATGCAAGGGGCGCGCTGTTGTACATGGATGGAGCGAACATGAACGCGCTGACGGGTGTGACGCGGCCGGGCGATTTGGGCGTGGACGTGATGCACCTGAACCTGCACAAGACATTTTCGACGCCGCATGGAGGCGGCGGGCCGGGTGCGGGCCCGGTGGCGATGAAGAAACTGCTGGAGCCGTATCTACCGACGCCGGTGCTGGCGGAAAAAGAGGGCGGGAGGCTGGCGCTGGATTTCAACCGGAAACAGAGTGTTGGGCGGGTTAAGGCGTTCGTTGGAAATTTTGGCGTGCTGGTGCGGGCGCTGGCGTACATTTTGGCGTACGGGCCAGGGGTGCGGCAGGCGACGGAAGACGCGGTGGTGAATGCGAATTACATCCGCAAGGGGCTGGAGGGAGTGTTTGATTTGCCGTACACGAAGCCGTCGATGCATGAGGTGGTGTTCAGCGACGCGATTCAGAAGAAGAACGGCGTGAACACGATGGATATTGCAAAGAGGCTAATTGATTATGGATTTCACCCTTACACGACAGCATTTCCGTTGATTGTGCCGGGGGCACTGATGATCGAGCCGACGGAATCGGAGTCGAAGGAAGAGCTGGATTTGTTTGTGGAGGCGATGAAGTCGATCGCCAAAGAGGCGGCGGCTACGCCAGAGCTGGTGAAGACGGCGCCGCATACGACGCGGGTGCGGAGATTGGATGAGGTGGGTGCGGCGCGGAAGCCGGTGTTGAGGTGGAAGGCGGGAGAGAAGCGGAGCGAGGCGGCGGATTAGGGGAAGAGAAAGAATAAGAATTAACGCGGAGATCGCTGAGAACGCAGAGTTCGCAGAGAAAAGAAATCCAAGAGCACAGGCTGAAGCCTGTGCCACCAGAAGAAGTTCATACCAGGAAAATTAGGGTGGAAGTGACCTTGGGTGCACAGGTGTGCGCGTAGCACACGGTTCCCCGCGCTGGGGCTGATAGAATGGCGAGAGTTGGACGAAAACAGGTTGGACGGACATGAGCGCTGCGATCGATGCGTGGTTACCCAAATCAGTCATACTTCTGCGCGAATATAACTTCGAAAAATTTACGGCGGATTTGATCGCCGGTGTGACGGTTGGGCTGGTGGCGCTGCCGCTGGCGATGGCGTTTGCGATTGCGTCGGGGGTTTCGCCGCAAGCGGGGATTTACTGCGCCATCGTGACGGGATTTCTGATTTCGGCGCTGGGTGGATCGAAAACGCAGATTGGCGGGCCGACGGGCGCGTTCGTCGTGGTGGTGCTGGGGATTATTTCGAAGTACGGGCTGGACGGCTTGTTTACGTGCACGATGCTGGCCGGTTTGATTCTGGTGATCATGGGAGCGACGGGGCTGGGCGGAATGGTGAAGTATTTTCCGCGGCCGGTGGTGGTGGGATTCACGAACGGAATCGCCATCCTGATTGCGAGCACGCAGATCAGGGATTTGTTCGGGTTGCGGATGGAGCATGTGCCCGGGGACTTCTTTCATCGCATGGGGGCGATCGCGGAGAATTTTCACACGCTGAACTGGATCGCGACGGTGGTGGGATTTGGTTCGCTGGCGGTGATGATTATCTGCGCGAAGTTTTTCAAGCGGATTCCCGGCGCTATCCTGGTGTGCTTTGGCGCGACGGCGGCGGTGGCGATTTTTCACTTGCCCATCGAGACGATTGGAACGCGGTTTGGCGGAATCCCGAGCGGGTTGCCGCATCTGGCGATGCCACGGCTGCAGCCGCAGTTGTTGCTGCACCTGCTATCGCCGGCGATTACGGTGGCGATGCTGGGCGCGATTGAGTCCTTGTTTTCGGCGGTGGTTTCGGACCGGATGAGCGGCGACAAGCACAATCCGAATGTGGAGTTGATCGCGCAGGGAGTGGCGAATATGGCTTCGCCCTTGTTTGGCGGATTGCCGGCGACGGGCGCAATCGCGCGGACGGCGACGAACGTGCGGGCGGGTGCGAGGACACCTGTGGCGGGAATGATTCACGCGCTGACGCTGCTGGCGGTGATTCTGTTCGCCGCGCCGCTGGTGAAGAATGTGCCGCTGGCGGCGCTGGCGGGAATTCTGCTGATGGTCGCTTACAACATGGGGGATTGGGGAGAAATCCCCGAGATTCTAAAGCTGAGCACAGCTGACATTATCGTGTGGCTGCTGACGTTGACGCTGACGGTGGTGGCGGACCTGACGCTAGCGGTGGAAGTGGGGATGATTCTGGCGGCGTTCAGCTTTATCCGGAAGATTTCGATGACGACGACGGTGTCGAAGGTTACGGGCGATTACATTGAGGAGGGGCGGGCGCACATCCTGCAGGACAAGGATATTCCGGAGTACGCGGCGGTTTACCGGATTCATGGGCCGTTTCTGTTTGGGGTGACCGACAAGATCGCGGAGGTCACGAAGAATATTGCGGAGCTTCCGCCGATTGTGATTCTGAGGCTGCGCAACATGACGGCGATTGATGCGACCGGGATCGCGGCTCTGGAAGAACTGGCGGAGACTTTACGGGCAAATGGACGAGCGATGCTGGTCTGCGGGGCGAGACCGCAACCAGAAGCGTTGATGCGAGAGGCAGGATTTGAGCGGCACATTGGGGCGGAAAATATTTGCTCGAATATCGAGGAAGCATTGAAACGGGCAGAGGAAATTCACAAAACCGGAATTGTTCCGGCCCCCACGGAAGCATGACTAATAGTACCCGCTGGTTTTTGTTAAGGAACTTTCAGGTAATCCGCGCCTTTTTGCACAGGCAAGCCAAGTCCTAGTAGTAATTCCCTGCTCCCAGCAGGAATTTGGCGGTTTTCACCCGCAGGACATCCGGTGTTCTCCGTTCTGTAACACAGCCTCTCTAGGCTCCCTGTGGGATTCATTCGTGTCCCCTGAATCGCGCAAGCAGGGATTGCACTCCAAGGAGAAATTTATGAAGAAGCGGTTAGTAGCGGCTGCCCTTTCGCTCGGGCTGCTCGGACCGGTTTTGGCAGTTCCGGCGAACGCCAACGACGAGTGGGGCGGAAAAAAGAAGGTCAAGCACGTGCTGCTGATTAGCGTGGACGGCATGCACGCGCTGGACGTGGCGAACTATGTGAAGAATAACAAGAGTTCGGCACTGGCTGAGCTGGCGGGGCACGGGATTACGTATTCGAACGCGAGGACACCGGCGAATTCGGATTCGTTTCCGGGATTGCTGGCGCTGGTGACGGGCGGGTCTCCGCTGAGCCACGGATTGTTTTATGACGTGAGCTACAACCGGGGGATTTTCGATCCGACGAACACGTCGTGCCAGGGGCAGCCGGGAAACATGCAGGTGTTTGACGAGAGCATCGACGTGTACAACTCGAACAATGTTTCGGAGAACGTGATCGATCCAACAAAGTTGCCGCATTACATCAATGCGCAAGGCAAGTGCGCGCTGTTTTTCCCACATAACGCAATGCAAAGCAACACGATTTTCGAAGTGGTCAAGGCCGAGGGCGGGCGGACAGCGTGGGCGGACAAGCACCCGGCGTATGACATCGTGAACGGGCCTTCGGGCAAGGGCGTGGATGATCTTTTCACGCCGGAACTTACCAACGCGCCGGGGTTCGACAACACAGTGAGCGTGGTGTGCACCGCGAATAACGACGAACTGAAGGTGCAGGCGATCCTTAATGAGATCAAGGGCTTCAACCACGACGGCAGCAAGAAGGCCGGCCGCCCGGAAGTGTTCGGCATGAATTTCCAGGCAGTCAGCGTCGGCCAAAAACTCTCCTTCGACAACCGGGTAAACGGCAAAAATGCGGGCTGCATCGCGGACACGGATCCGAGCATCGACGGTCAGCCGGGTGGTTACCTCGATGGCGCGGGCACTCCGACGAGCGTTCTTAAGTTTGGTCTGGACTACGTGGATGGCGCTCTCGGCCGCATGATCACGGCTCTCAAGAGCGAGGGCATTTACGACTCCACCCTTTTCATTGTCTCGGCAAAGCACGGCCAGTCCCCCATCAACCCGGTGAAGGTGAACAAGCCGGGACACTTTGCGGACCTCGTCGCTGCGCTCCCAGACGCCGCCGATCCTGCAGCGCAAGCCATTGCCACGGCCAACGGGTGCGGGACAGGCAACTGCGGGTTCGTTCAAGACGACGATATCGCGCTCATCTGGCTCGCGGCTGCCGATCAATCGAAATCGGACGCCGTGGCTGCATATCTGAACAAGCATGCCAACGATCTGTTTATCGATGAAGTCATGGCGGGCGAGGAGATCAAGCTGAAGTTCCGTGATCCGCTCCATGACAGCCGGACACCGGACATTCTGGTGCAGCCGATCTACGGGACGATCTATACCACTTCCTCGAAGAAGAACGCGGAGCATGGCGGCTTCAGTTTCGGCGATACGAACGTGGGACTGATTGTGTCGAATCCGGAGTTTGATGCGCAGGTGGTGAAGACACCGGTGACGACGGCGCAGGTGGCGGCGACGCTGCTGCAAGCGCTGGGGATTGACCCGAGCGAGCTGGATGCGGTGCGGAAGGAAGGGACGGTAGTGCTGCCGTTTGCCGCGGAGCGCGCACGCGAAGAGGAATAAAGAAAATAAAATGGGGAAAAGAGGCGCCGAGAAATTTCTTGCGGCGCCTTTTTTCTTGCGGGAGAGCGAAGCTGGCAGAGGAGGTTGGACAAGAGGAGGAAGGCGGGCCACCTGAAGGTGGCCGCTACAACGGAAAGAAAAAAACCGCACCCGGGGAAAATTCGGGTGCGGTTTGGAGATGGAGCTGGACCGAAACTTTTAGCGGGCGAGGCGCGGTGTGGGCTCGGTTGGGAGCTGGACGCCGGGAGCTTCGACAGGCCGGCCGCCGCGGGCTTGCGTTGCCTTTGGAGCGATTGCGGGGTCGGGACGACGTACTGGAATCGCGACGTTTTCACCTTCGCGAATGAAATGAAGATGGTCGTCGGAGGGTTCCCAATCGATGCAGATCATGTCGCCGAGGTGAACCTGGTCGGTGGCGAGAAGATTGGCCATGGGATAGACGACGTGGCGTTCGATGGAACGCTTGAGGTGGCGGGCGCCGTAGCGCTGGTCTGTGCCTTCCTGCAAGAGGAAGTCGCGGGCATTGCCGGTGACGCGGAAAAGGAATTGGCCCTTGGCGGTTTCGAGGACGCGCTGCTGGACCATGGCGAGTTCGATGTCGAGAACCTGCTCGAGCTGTTTGCGATGCAAGGGATGGAAAACGACGACCTTGTCGAGGCGGTTCATGAACTCGGGAGAAAATTTGCGGCGAGCGGCTTCGACGGCGGTGCGCTGGACTTTTTCGTCAAGATTGTCGGCTGGTGTGTCGCCGGCCTTGATGAAGCCGTAGCCTCCGCCCATGAGTTCGGTGATTTCGCCACCGCCGAGGTTGGAGGTGAGGAAGATGACGGTCTGGGAGAGGTCCACGCGGCGATTGTCGCCGAGGGTCAGCGTGGCCTTGTCCAACATGCCGAGGAGCAGTTGCCAAAGGGCGTCGCTGGCCTTTTCAATTTCGTCGAAGAGCAGGAACGAAAGTTTCAGCTTTTCGGAGTGAGAGGCGGCCAGGGCTTCCTGGGTGATCAAAGGATGAGTTTCGCGGTGACCTAGATAGCCCGGGGGCGAGCCGATGAGTTTCGCGATTTCATGAGAGTGCTGGAATTCGGCGCAGTCAACCTTGATGACCAGGCGTGGGTCGCCGAAGAGGATTTCCGCGGCAGCTTCTACGATGCGGGTCTTGCCGGAGCCCGTCGGACCCAGAAAGAGCAGGTTGCCAACTGGGCGGCCGGGGGAGTTGAGGCCCGCGCAGAACACCTGATAGAGGTCGACGAGCGATTGCACGCCTTCCTCCTGGCCTACGATTCTGGCGCGGAGCGACTGGTGAAAATCACGGGTATCGTTGCTGCGGATACTCGGGTCCAGTTGTTGCCTGGCTGCTGCTTTCATGGCGTCATCCTCGAACGATGATGGCCCCTCGCCTCACCGCTCTGCCTGCGGGTGTTGAGATTTGAAAATCTCAACCTTGCAGATGAACTGAGAAGAGCATGGGGCGTGCCAATTCACAGGGAAGGCTGTGAATTTCGAAAGAGCTGCAAGTTCAACGAGATAGGAGTGTTGCAGTTGTGGAAACCGTCTCACGGGGTGAGAAGGTGTGCCGAGAGTGTCCAAAAATGAGAGGGATGAAACAGATTGTGTCAGTTGGGCGGTGACGGAAAGAGGCCTGTTGGGGTAGCGGGAGGAGGTTAATAGATTGGACAAGCAATGGTTGGGAGGTGGGGCTGTGGGCGTGAAAGCGGGAGCCTGTCTGCGGCGGGCAGGCGTTGCTCCCGGACTCCAAATGCCGAAAGGTCCGCAATTGTCGGCGGGCCCTACAAAAGCCAGCCCAAGAGCTCAGCCCGGAGTCATCTCGTAGAAACCGCGGGATTGGGCGGAGGCGACTGAGCCACAAGGAAAAGCAACCCAGGAGGGCGGCGTCAAGCCGCCCCAACGGGTGTGAGAGTCAGCGGTGATCCTTTTTGCGGCCTTGGAGAGATTGGCGAGCTACGGCGGGGGAGGCCGCCGGCATGGACGGAGGTGTCGAGGCTTCGCCAGCGACGGCTTCGGCAGGCGTGTCCTTGGCGAGGCCGTCCTGGAGGGGCGCTGCGCCCTTGGCCAGGGTTTCTTCGGGGTTATCGGGGGAGACGATGGCACCTTCCTTTTCGCGGACGAAGGTGAGTTCCTTGGAGAGGCCGTCCCAATCGACACGGACAAGATCGCCAAGATTGACCTGCTGGGTGGCGAGCAAGTTGGCGAGCGGGTAAACGAGGAAGCGCTCGATGGCGCGTTTCAGGTGGCGAGCGCCGTAACGCTGGTCGGTGCCTTCCTGGAGCAGGAAATTGCGGCCGGAGTCGGTGACACGGAAAAGGAATTTGTTGGTGGCGGTATCGAGCACGCGCTTCTGGACGAGACCGAGTTCGATGTCGAGAACGGTTTCGAGTTCGGCGCGTTTGAGCTGGCGGAAGACGACCATCTTGTCGAGGCGGTTCATGAATTCGGGAGAGAACTTGCGCCGGGCGGCTTCGACGGCGGTGCGCTCGACTTTCTGGTCGATGTTGGTCTGGGGCTTGTCGCCGGACTTGATGAAGCCGTAGCCACCGCCCATGAGGTCGGTGATTTCATTGGCACCGAGGTTGGAGGTCATGAAGATGACGGTTTGCGAGAGATCGACGCGACGGTTGTCGCCGAGGGTCAGCGTGGCCTTATCCAACATGCCAAGGAGCAGCTGCCAGAGGGCGTCGCTGGCCTTCTCGATTTCGTCGAATAGCAGGAACGATAGCTTGAGCTTGTCCGTGTGATTCGCGGCCAGCGCTTCCTGGGTGATCAAGGGATGCGTTTCGCGGTGTCCGAGATAGCCCGGGGGCGAGCCGATGATCTTGGCGATTTCGTGCGAATGCTGGAATTCGGCGCAGTCGATTTTAATGACGGCGCGGGGACTGCCGAAGAGAATTTCCGCGGCGGCTTCGACGATGCGGGTCTTGCCGGAGCCGGTGGGGCCGAGGAAGAGCAGATTGCCGACGGGGCGGCCGGGAGAGTTGAGTCCAGCGGTGAAGACCTGGAACAACTCGACGAGGGCTTGAACACCGTCGTCCTGGCCGACGATTTTCGCGCGCAGGGCATTTTGAAATTCAATGGTGTCCGCGCTGCGGATACTCGGATTTAGAGAAACATCGCCTGTCGCCATAACCGCCTCCCTAGCGTCCCCGGAAATCCGGGGGCACAGATCCAAACCGGCCGCCTGTCCGGTGCATTCTCTTCAGCTGGTCTTTGGAACCGAACTGATCGAGCTTCACCTGGATGGTGGAGTGGAGAAGCCTCAGTTGGAGGAGCAACTCTCGCGCCACCGCGGGCGATTCGGAAAGCCGAAGCATCTGGGGAAAGAGATCCGCCAGATCAAGATTGAGATTGCGGAGGGCCTGAACGAGTTTCTGAACGGCCGGGGATTGAGGGTCAGCGAGATCGATCTGGTTGTCCAACTGTTCGCGAAGGGAGTGCCAGTTGAGATCGATGAAGGGATGCTTCTTGGAGACTGCCTTGACGACGTCGTCGGTGATGCGGGCGCGCTCGCCGAGACGAGCGAGATGGAGTTGCCGCACTTTTCCGCCGCGGCGCACATTGTGCACCAGATAGTAGGCGTTTCCTTTGCGGCGGACAAAAGCCACGTTGTCCTCGAAAGTGCGACGAGAAGGTGGTTGAGGCCACTTCCCGTTCGTAGTGTAAGGGAATTCCACTACACTTATCAAGGTTGGATGCGCCGTATGAGTAAAGGTTGCAAACCTCCGAGTTGGGAACATGGTTGCGCAGGTTGGGGGAAAAGCTGCATCCGATTTTTCGCTGCGTTTCATCGAACTTTCCTCTACGCGCGGCATCCCTTGCTGTGAAGCGTGCCATACACTTTGTTTAACACCTGCGGCCGGGAAAGGTCGCTTGCGTGGGGAGCGATTCCCTTTTACCATCTTTGCTCTCTATGAGTTGGGATCCTGTTTACAAGCTGGTGAAACAAATTCCGCGCGGCCGGGTTATTACCTATGGGGCGCTCGCCAAGGCGTTGCAATTACGCGGCGGGGCGAGGACCGCGGGCAGAGCTCTGGCGGCGACCCCTTCTGGAAAAGGGATTCCGTGGCATCGCGTGGTGGGCGACCGCGGAAAACTGCTGATTCCGGAGCCGTACGCCTCCCTGCAGAGAAAACTCCTGGAAAGCGAAGGCGTGAAGATCGTGGAGTTTCGCGTGGATTTTGCGAAACATGGGTGGATGCCGAAGAGCGGGAAGAGTGCGGCGAAGAAGGCGAAGAAGAACCCTCGGAAGAAGAAATCTCGTTAGCGTAAATTCCTTATCATTTGAAGTTGAGGTCCTTCGGGGCGCAAAGGCGCGCCCCTCCCTCCTCCGGCGGGCAGGCAGGATGACACTTTTTTGGGGGTGTTGAATCTCGGAGCAAGATTGCGCGCTGAGAAAAATGCGGATTAGAGAGAGTTGCGCGCCTGCGCTAAGATAGAAGTTTGCGGATGATGGCGAATCCCATTCTGCAGGTTGAAAACCTTCTGAAGCGCTACGGCGAGGTGGAAGCCGTGTGCGGCGTTAGCTTTTCCGTGGACGAGGGCGAAGTGTTCGGGCTGCTGGGGCCGAACGGCGCGGGAAAGACGAGTACAGTGGAAGTGATGGAAGGGCTGCGCGTGCCGGATGGCGGGCGCATTTCGGTTTGCGGGATTGACCCGCAGAAAAACCCAAATGAACTGAAGAATGCGATTGGGGCGACGCTGCAGTCCACTTCCCTGCCGGATAAATTGCGCGTGGGCGAGGCGCTGCGGTTGTTCGCGGGCTTTTACAAACGGACGCGGAATGCCGACGATTTGCTGAGGCGCTTCGGGCTGGAAGAGAAGCGCAATGCGTTTTACGGCCACCTTTCTGGCGGACAGAAGCAGCGGTTGGCGCTGGCGATGGCGCTGGTGAACGATCCGCGGGTGCTTTTTCTGGATGAGCCGACGGCGGGGCTGGACCCGCAAGTGCGACGGGAGATTTACGACATCATTGCGGAATTGAAGCGCGAAAAGAAAACCATCTTGTTGACCACGCACTATATCGAGGAGGCGGAAAAGCTTTGCGATCGCGTGGCGATTGTGGACCATGGAAAAGTCATTGCGACCGGGACGCCACGGCAATTGAAGGAGCGTTCGGGGAACACGACGCGGATTGAGGTACGGCTGGCGAAGCCGGCTTCGAACGGCGTGTTGAAGAGTCTGGATGGTGTGGTGGACGCGCGGCAACTGGACGATGTTTATGTACTGCACTGTCAGAAGACAGCGCCGGCGATTGTGGCGCTGGTGAAGCATCTGGAAGCGGAGAACAACGAACTGGTGAGCCTGGAGATTGCGACGCCTTCGCTGGAAGACGTGTTCATCGAGATGACGGGGCGGAGGCTACGGGATTGAAGACGATCCTGACGCTGGCGGCGATGCGCATCCGGATTACGCTGCGGAACAAGGCATTCCTGTTTTTCAGCCTGGTGATGCCGATGGCGTTTTTCTTTTTGTATGGAAGCGTTCTGGCCAAGGGGGAAATTCCGAAGGTCAGGTACCTGCTGGGGCCGGTGATCGCGATGTCGGTGATGGGCACGTTTTGGGGATTGAGCGCGCAGATCGTGACTTGGCGAGAGCAAGGAATTTTGCGGAGATTCAGGCTGGCGCCGATTTCGGCGAGCAGCATGATCGGCTCGAGCGTCCTGGCAAACCTTCTGCTGATTCTGCCAACGGTGGTGCTGGAACTGGCGCTGGCGCGGTTTGTTTATCACCTGAGGGATTTTGGGAATTTGAGCGGGATCATCGTTATGTCTTTGATCGGGATCGGAGCGTTCGCTTCCCTTGGTCTAATCGTGGCGAGCGTGACGAACACGATGCAGGAGACGCAGATCATCAACCAGTTGTTGTGGTTCGCGCTGATTTTTCTTTCCGGGGCGACGGTGCCGATTCCGGTGTTGCCGAAGGCGGCGCAGCATGTGGCGCTGTTTCTTCCTGCGACCTATCTGGTGAACGGGCTGCAGCAGGCGATGGTGCACAATGCTTCGTTGTTTTCGCTGCGCGCAAACATTGGTTCGCTGCTGGCTTGGGCGATTCTGGCGTTTACGATTTCTTCCCTGCTCTTCCGATGGGAGCCGGAGGCGAAACTGCCGCGGAATGCGAAGTTGTGGGCGGCTTCTACGATTCTGCCATTCCTGCTGTTGGGGGTTTGGGAGAATTACAATGGAAAGCTGCTGAAGGACGCGGCGAAGATGATGGAGGAGCGGCCCGTGGAGAAGGCGCCGGCGGGGGCGACGACGAATCCTTGACGGTGGTCGCGACCTGGCATGGGAAATCGGGATGGATTTACGGCGAGAGTAGATGTTCCGATTAGTTTGGTCCCGGGGCTTGCACCGTAAAAGCGGAAGCAGAGCTTCCCTTCGGCAGGCTCGGGGCAGGCCGCACTCCAAAGGTTCCAAATTGGCTGAACACGGACTTGCCCCGTTGCTTTGAATTCGTTGACGCTTGGGGGATGCTCTTCTATTCTGAAAGTGCAAGCGGCGGCACGCGACGATACCGAGGGAGACCTAGCTATGCCTGTACAAAAAACCGAGAAAATCTGGCACAACGGAAAATTCATTGCCTGGGATGACGCGAAGCTGCACGTGCTTTCCCACGTTGTGAGCTATGGCTCAGGCGTGTTTGAGGGGATCCGGTGCTATGAGACGCCGCAGGGTCCGGCGATTTTTCGACTGCGCGAGCACATGCAACGGCTGATCAATTCGGCGCGGATTTACAGGATGGAACTTCCCTTTTCGGTTGACGAGTTCAGCAGCGTGGCATGCGAACTGGTTCGGCTGAACAAGATGGGCGCGTGCTACGTGAAGCCGATTGTGTTGCGCGGGTATGGCGAAGTGGGCGTGAACCCGCTGAGCTCGCCAATTGAGATTTACATGGCGTGCTGGAACTGGGGTTCGTACCTGGGACCGGAGGCGCTGGCGAAGGGCGTGGATGTTTGTGTGAGTTCGTGGACGCGGATTGCACCTAACACGCTGCCGGCGATGTCCAAGGCGGCTGCTAATTACATGAACTCGCAACTGATCCGCATGGAAGCATCGCTGAATGGATTTGCGGAAGGCATCGCGCTGGATTCGGCTGGGCATGTCAGCGAAGGCTCGGGAATGAATGTATTCCTGGTCCATGACGGGACACTGTATACGCCGCCGCTGGCGACGAGCATTTTACCAGGCATCACGCGCGACGCCGTGACCAAGCTGGCGACGGACCTGAATATTCCGGTGAAGGAATCGGTGATACCGCGGGAGATGCTGTACATCGCGGATGAAGTGTTCTTTGTGGGCACGGCGGTGGAAGTGACGCCGATTCGCTCGGTGGACAAGATTGTGGTCGGCACGGGGTCGGTGGGACCGATTACGAGGACGATCCAGCAGGAATTTTTCGCCCTGACCAGCGGGAAGAAGGCGGACCGGCATGGTTGGATGACGCCGGTGAATGTGCCGGTTGTTGCGGCGAGATGAAGGAAAGAAATCGGTAGGCTGGATAGCAGATAACAGATAGCAGCGAGCAGGAAGCAAGTGGTACCTGACTCTCCTCTGTGCGCCGATGTGATTCATTCTGATTACCGACCGTTGATTACTGATTTCTTTTCCGATGTTCCTGATCGCTGTTATCTGATCGCTGTTATCCTGTTTCTCCTCCCAACTGCTAGCATGTCCTTCCGTTTCCAGATAAAATCCGGTGCGTCGTGTTGCACTTGAGGCGTTGCCCGGAGGCTGCTTGATGTACAACCTGAGTCAAAAATTGATCGCGGAGTTTATTGGAACTTTTGCCTTGATCTTCTTTGGGGCGGGCGCGGTGTGTGTGGATATGCAGTTGCGGACGAACGCCACGGGAGGGATTGGGTTGCTGGCGATTGCGCTGGCGCACGGACTGACGATTGCGATCATGGTTTCGGCACTCGGGCATATTTCGGGGGGGCACTTCAATCCGGCTGTGACAATTGGATTTTGGGTGACGAAGAAACTTTCTACGCTGGACACATTGTTTTATTGGCTGGCACAGCTGGCGGGCGCGGCGGCGGCAGCGTTCTTGCTGCGCGCGGTGATTCCGGAAGAGGTGTGGCGGAGCGTGGCGCTGGGCACGCCGGAATTGATGCGGGATTTTCCGAGCTGGGCGGGATTGGCGCTGGAAGCGACGACGACGTTTTTCCTGGTGTTTGTGTTTTTTGCGACGGCCGTGGATGAGCGCGGAGCGTTTCGTGCGATCGCGGGTTTTGGGATTGGATTGACGATCACCTTAGGGATTGTGGTGGCGGGGCCGTATACCGGCGGGGCGTTGAATCCTGCACGGGCGTTTGGGCCGGCGCTGGCTGCACATCATTGGCTGAACCAGTTGATTTATTGGGTGGGACCGCTGGGCGGGGGATTTTTGGCCGGGTTGGTTTATGATTCGTTGTTTTTGAAGCCGAGTGAGGTTTAGAGGGAAAGGCGCCCGCCTCCCTCCTTCGGCGGGCAGGCGGAAGGCGGCCGCTACAAAAGCAAGAGGGCGGCGCAAAGCCTGCCTGCGGCAGGTAGGCCGCCCCTACACACTAAGACGGCCTGTACATCGGGCTAGGTAACTAAGGCGCAACTAGGGATTGCGGGTTGCTTGTTGGGGTCGGCGGCGGGTGTTACGTTCAGAGAGGAATTGCATCTCTGCGGGGTGTCTGCACATGGCTCTGAGCATTGACGATTTGTTGCGTCGCGCGGTTGAAAATAAATCATCCGACTTGCACCTGAAAGTCGGGAACCACCCCTATTTACGCGTAGACGGCCAGTTGGAGCCGATGAGTGATGTGCCACGCATCACGCCGGAAGAGATGCTGTCGATGGCGTTCAGCATGATGACCAACCGGCAGAAACAGAAATTCAAGGAAACGGCCGAGTTGGACATGGCTTACGGCGTGGCGGGGCTGGGCCGATTCCGCGTGAACGTGTTTCAGCAGCGCGGCAACGTGGGGATGGTGCTGCGCGTTATTCCGACCAAGATTCGAACTATCGAAGAGCTGAACCTGCCTTCGGTGATTACCAAAATTTGCGAAGAGCAGCGCGGGCTGGTGCTGGTGACAGGGACGACGGGTTCCGGGAAGTCCACGACACTGGCATCGATGATTGACCGAATCAACGCGGACCGTTCGGACCACATCATCACGATTGAAGACCCGATCGAATTCCTGCACCGCGACAAGCGGAGCTTTATCAACCAGCGCGAAGTGGAAGTGGACACGGCGAACTTTTCGTCGGCGTTGCGCGCCGGGTTGCGCCAGGACCCGGACGTGATTCTGGTCGGCGAAATGCGCGATCTGGAAACGATTTCGACGGCGCTGCTGGCCGCGGAAACGGGCCACCTGGTGTTTTCGACGCTGCACACTTTGGATGCGACGGAAACGATTCAGCGTATTATCGCAGTGTTCCCTCCGCCAGAGCAGAAGCAGATTCGCCTGCAGATGGCGGCCACGTTGAAGGCCGTGGTTTCGCAGCGACTGGTGCGCCGCGCGGATGATAAAGGGCGCGTGCCTGCCGTGGAGGTGATGATTGCGACCGCGTACATCAAGGATTGCATTATCAATGCGGACAAGACGCGGCTGATTCATGACGCGATCGCCGCGGGCACTTCGCAGTACGGAATGCAGACGTTTGACCAGTCACTGTTTGATTTGTATACGAAGGAACTGATCACTCTCGATGAGGCGTTGTCGCGGGCTTCGAACGCGGACGAATTTAAGCTGCGCATTCAGGGTATTCGCTCGGCTGCGGACGCGGCGCGCGAGGAAATGGCCTCGCAGATGGCGGATTTCGAGCGGTTCTCGCGGAAGTAAGATTCGCGGCAAATCGGCTGCTTGATCTGATTTTCCAACTATAACAAAAACAAATCTTTTCTTCAGGGGCTAAAGCCCATTCTGCGTCCTTGCGTTGCGCCCGGGCTAAAGCCCCGGCCTCCTAAGGAAAATGAGCTTTCTCAGAAGGATTCACTTCGGCGATGCCCAATGGGCCCGCCGCAGGTGGCGGAATTGGGTGCGCGAATTTCTGTTTGGGTGGAGCGCGCTACACCGCAAAGGCGAGACCTCGCTCCCGCACTCCAAAGGGCTGGTTCTTTACTTCGCCGGTTGTTTGCCCCATGCTCTGACTTATGTTTGGGAAACCTCGACAACTGGAGACGGAAGCGCAGGTGTACGACGCCGCGATCAAGGTCCTGATGCGGCGGGCGCACTCGGTGCACGAGATGAAGAAGGCGCTGGCGCGGCGCTGCGAGGACAACAAGATTGTGCGGGGCGTGGTGGAGCGGCTGAAGCGGGAGAATCTGCTGGATGATGCGCGGTATGCGAAGCAGTTTACGCGGCTCCGAACGGAATCGCGAAAGCAGGGGGAATTTCGGATTGCACGGGACCTGCGGGCGCGGGGGATACCGGACCGGCACATTGAGACCGCGATCAAGGATGCTGCTGAGGGGACGGATCCCGCGGCAATTATCCGGCAGAGGATTGAGCGGAAATTGCGGTTGTTTCGCGGGGAGATTGATGAGCAAAAGATGGCGTCGTTGTATAGGTCGCTGATTGGGGCCGGATTTCCGTCGGACTTGATACGGAAGGAATTGCATCGAATCGCGCACGAAGAGATACCTGAGGTGGATCCGAGCGACGAAACACCCTAGCTCTTCCCTTCTTTCAGGCTGGAGGGGACTTCCTTGAAGTCGTCGGAGCGCGGAGCGCGTTGCATGGCGGCGAGAAGCCCGTCTGGCGGGGCCACCAATTTTCGCGCGTTGAGATTGAGCCAGCCGCCTTTGCTGCGGACGCGCACGACCAATTTTCCGTCAGGGCGGTAGAAGGTGTTCTGCATCAAGAAGCGCGAGCCGTCGGCGGAGAGTTCGGCGACTTCGAGAGTTACGCGCAGTTCTTCCAGCAAGCCTACTTCACGGAAATAATCGAGTTCATCGCGTAGGATTACCGGGCCCATTCGGAGCCGGTGAAACTCGGCCATGGGGAAGCCATTTTCGGAGAAGAACATCATGCGAACGTTGGCGGATTTGTCGAGATAGGCGGTGTTGCGCATGTGGCTATTGAAGTCCATCTCGCCCCAACCGGCGGTCAGTTTTCGTTCGAACATCGGGCCTCCCGGGGTTTTAGCTTGCCAGCCTAATTGATGCGGTCGGGAGCGGCGGGGACGCCGTCGTTTAGCAAGGCTTCCGCCATGGCCTTTTTGTGCAGCTCCTTGGCCCAGTCCACGCTCTTCGCGATGTACGCGTTCATGGCTTTGGCCTCGATGTTCTTGAATTCGTCCGAGCGATCTTCCACGAATTTTGGGTAATCTCTCTCCATGTCCGCCCACCCGTTGAAGTTTTCCGAAAGACACGCGCCAAAGACGCCGTCCTCGTTTAACCCGTAGCCTTGGATCTCCATCTTCTTCAGGGACTCCACCGCCATGCGCCGCAGCGCCGGGTCGGGATAAGTGTTTACCGCGAGCCTCGAGCGGGTGATGCCTGCACCCAGCAAACGGATCGATATCGTGACGACGATCTCGGTGTATGGCTCTCCATCGCCGCAAAAGTCCTTGGCGGAGAGGAGTTTTCTTGGTTTTCTCGGCTTCGGCATTTCAGGCTCCTGGCTGCTGATTCTGGCGGCCATAGTTTACAACGGCATTCGCGATTCGGGGATGGCCGATGTCAACGCCGGCTATGTCCTAAGGGAAGCAAAAGCGCCCGCCTCAGAAGGCGGCCGCTACAAGGGCAAAGAGCGGCTTGGGGACTCGCGGGCACGATTTATCGTGCCCCTACATGTGCGATAATTCAGTTTTGAGTTGGATGATGGAGACGAGGTTGACGTGACGGAGAATGGCGACAAGAAGATGACGGGGAACGAGATTCGCGAAACATTCCTGCGATTTTTCGAGAGCAAGGAGCACTGGCGCGTGCGGTCGTCTTCGCTGGTGCCGCATGGGGATCCGACGCTGCTGTTTACGAACGCGGGGATGAACCAGTTCAAGGACGTGTTTCTCGGACTGGAGAAGCGGGAGTATTCGCGGGCGACGACGGCGCAGAAGTGCGTGCGGGCAGGCGGGAAGCACAACGACCTGGAAAATGTGGGGTTCACGAAGCGTCATCACACGTTTTTCGAGATGCTGGGGAATTTTTCGTTTGGGGATTATTTCAAGCAGGGTGCAATTACACTCGCATGGGAACTGTTGACCTCTCCGGAATGGTATGGAATTCCGAAGGACAAGTTGTATGTGACGGTCTTCGGGGGTGCGGACGTTTCTGGTAATAGTCTGGGAGAAGACGAAGAAGCTAAGTCCTTCTGGCAAGGCCTCGTCCCAACCACACGCATCTTCGCCATTCCCGGACTGAAAGATAATTTCTGGGCCATGGGTGACACCGGACCGTGCGGCCCCTGCAGCGAAATTTTCTATGACATGGGCCCCGCCGCCTCCGAGGAAGACCACACCGATTGCAAATTTCCCTGCGAGTGCGGCCGGTACGTCGAAATCTGGAACCTCGTGTTCATGCAATTCAACCGCGATGCGAGCGGCGTCCTCACGCGCCTCCCCAAGCCTTGCGTGGACACCGGCATGGGCCTTGAGCGCGTTTCCGCCGTCCTCCAGCGCGTAATTTCGAATTACGAGACGGATTTATTTGTGCCGCTGGTGAAGCGTGCGGCAGAGTTGTGTGGCGTAGATTTTGAGAAGGAGTCGAGCATTGAAGGAGGACGGGGAGGTGCAGCCTCGCTTCGGGTAATCGCAGACCACGCTCGTGCTGCTACTTTTCTGGTTTCCGACGGGGTCGTTCCCTCCAATGAAGGTCGAGGCTATGTGCTTCGCAAAATTATCCGGCGAGCAGTTAGCCACGCGGACTCCCTGTTCCCCGATCGCCCAGTCCCCATCCTGCAGGCGATGACTTTCAAAGTCTACGAGCTGATGAAGGATCCTTATCCCGAACTCGGCCAGAATATCGAGCAGACAGCGAAGATCATAGGGGAGGAGGAAGATAGATTTGTCCGGACGGTCAACCGGGCTCTGTCAGAGCTTTACGCTGATATCGAAAAAGAAGCCCGGAAGCAAGTTGAAGGCATCTTGGAGTGCCAACGCGAGCTCGATGAGGACTTGCGCGGTCTTAGGGCGGCAGACCGTGTGAAGCGCGTCCTCGCGGTGCTTGAAGAAAGGCCCCACCCCGGAATGACAAAAATGAAATATCCGGGGATAAACGCGTTTCGACTCTATGACACTTTTGGCTTACCGCGCGATTTCATCGAGGAGCGTTGCCGAGATTTGCTCATCGAGTTTGACGAAGCCGGTTTTGAGAAGGCGATGCAGGAGCAGCGGACGCGGGCGCGGGCTTCGTGGAAAGGCGGGACTGGGAAGGAGGCGGCGAATCCGGCGTTTGCGAAATTGGGGGAGACGTTTAAGACGGAGCCGGATTTTTATCATGCGACTTGTGCGAAGGATGCGCGGATTGAAGCGATCGTCACCAAGAATGGGCCGGTGAAGGAGTTGAAAGCCGGGGAATCGGGCGAGGTGGTGCTGGACCGCACGGTGATTTATGCGGAGTCCGGCGGGCAGATGGCGGACACGGGAAAGTTTTATGATGCATCTGAATCGCAGGTACGGGCGGAGGTGACGGGGGCGTTTTATCCGGTGGCGGGGCTGGTTGCGCATCGGGTTACGGCGAAGGAAACTTTGCGGGTGGGCGACCGCGTTACCGTGATTGCGGATGCGGAGCGGCGGGCGCGCATCATGCGGAATCATACGGGGACGCACCTGGTGAATGCGGCGCTACGGAATATTCTGGGGACGCACGTGAAGCAGTCCGGCTCGCTGAATGCGCCGGAGCGGCTGCGGTTTGACTTCACGCATTTCGCGCCGGTGGACCATGAAGAGCTGCGCGACATCGAGCAGCAGGTGAACGACGAGATCCGGCTGAACACGTGCGTGGAAACCGGAGTGATGTCGCTGGAAGAGGCGCTGAATTCGGGCGCCCTGGCGTTTTTCGGGGACAAGTATCCGGAGAGCAATGTGCGCGTGGTGACGATTCCCGATCCGAGGTCGCCGCGCGGGTTTTATTCGAAGGAACTTTGCGGCGGGACGCACGTGAAGCGCGCGGGAGATATCGGCGTGTTGAAGATTGTGAGCGAGGAATCGGTGGCGGCGGGCGTGCGGCGCATCGAGGCGGTGACGGGGATCGGAGCCTTGGAACATTTTCAACATCAGGCGCAGACGCTGCGGGAAGTGGCTAGCCGGCTGAACGTGGGCGAGGATGACGTGCTGGCGACTGTGGAAAAACTGAATGCGACGGCGCGGCAGTTGGAGAAGGAACTGGAAGCACAGAAGCGCAAAGGCGCGCTGAACCAGGTGGACGAGCTGTTTGGGCAGGCTCAGACGATTAAGGGCGTGAAGGTGATCGTGGGCGAGGTTGCCAATGTGGACCGTGAGGGGTTGCGGCAACTGGTGGACTCGCTGAGGCAGAAGCTGGGGTCGGGTGTGGTAGCCCTAGGGATGCCCGATGACGGAAAAGTGGCCCTGATCGCCGGGGTGACCAAGGACCTGACCGCTAAAGTCCATGCTGGCAAGCTGATACAGGCGCTGGCGAAGCAGGTGGGGGGTTCAGGCGGTGGAAGGCCGGACTTGGCCGAGGCTGGCGGAAAAGACACATCGGCCCTAAAAAGTGCCTTGCAGAGTGTCCCCGGCCTACTGGAACCCCTGTTATAATAGCAGGTAGCGTCAGAAGCGTTGCCTCGCAAGTGCAGCATTCGGCTATACTTGTTAGCAGGCCAGAGCTTCGCAAGTGCAACACGCGGCGGCTCATGGCCCGATCCGAGGCAGCAAGCTCCGCGCAACGGGTTTTTATACCTATGCCTTCCCCAAGGCGCATGAACGGCCTACAAACTCCCAAGAACTTGAGGAATGTCCTGGTGCTTTCACTGGTATTCAGCGGCGCGTTGGGCGCTCCCCGGCCCGCCAAGGCACAGATAACGAGCGAGACGGCGACGGATGGGCGACGCCTGTTCGTGAACGCGGAGCCGCGGGTGATTGCGAAGCTGTCGGCACGGAAGCCGGCGAACCAGTCGATTTATTTGCAGAGTGAGATTTCGTTCACCGGGACCGACAGGCCAGCGATGTTTCTGGATCGCGATGGCGCGGAGAAACTGGTGCGGGAAGCGGCGGAACGCCACAAGGTGGACCCGGCGCTGGTGCGAGCGGTGATTGAGACGGAATCGAACTGGAATCCGGCGGCGAGATCGAACAAGGGTGCAATTGGATTGATGCAGTTGATTCCGACGACGGCGATGCGTTTTGGAGTGAATGACGCGTACAGTCCGAGGCAGAACGTGGATGCAGGCGTGAAGTACCTGAAGACGTTGCTGGAAAGGTATCGCGGTAACCTGGACCTGGCGCTGGCGGCGTACAATGCGGGAGAGGGGGCCGTGGATCGCGCGCACGGCATTCCGGCGTTCCGAGAGACGCAGAGTTACGTGCGAAAGGTGCAGGACGCCTATTACCGTCCCGGATCGGGACGCATGGATGAGGCGTATACGCGGTCGAGCCGGATTCACCGGCAGGTGGATGAGAACGGGCGGATTATTTTTACAAACGAGTAAGAGTGCGCATCAAATTTTGGTAGTTGGGGTTAGTAGTAGAGAGCAGTCGGGCCTAGTTGGGGGAATTCTGGGGAAGTATGTGTAAGGGGCGAAAAAATATCCACAGGAGTTTCGCCGGCGTTTCGCTGGGTATTGTGCTGCTGGCGGCTTGTGTAATTCCCTACCCTGCCACGGCCGCGAACACGAACACTCCCGCGAAGCGCGAGGCCGCGAGTTCGCAATTCTCTCGGGCGCAGGAAATGCGCGCGGCGCTGAATGAGAAGGCGCCGGAAAAGCGCACACTGGCGGATTACCGCAGAGTGGTCGCGACGTACCAGCGCGTGTACCTGATTACACCCCATGCCATGGAAGTGCCCGACGCGATGGTGGCCGTGGGCGAACTGAACACGGAAATGGGCGACCGGTTTGGGCGCAGCTACTATCAAACGGCGGCGGAAGCTTACCAATTTTTGATTCGCGAATACCCGACGAGCAAATTTGTGCCGGATGCGATGCTGCGGATGGCGCAGCTGCAGAAGGACCAGTTGGGGGACCCTGCGGCGGCGACAAAGACGTTTCAGGATTTCCAGAAGAAGTATCCGCGTTCGGCGCACAAACGCGAGGTACAAGAAGCGCTGGCGGAACTGGCGCTATTGAAGAATGCGGAAGCCGGTAACCTAGACGCAAGGGCCACGCAGCCGAATCCCTCTCCTGGGGTTTCACCCGCGAGAACGGCGAAGGAAGAAACTTTACAACCGGTGGCGCGAGGCGCGGGCAACACCAGTGGCGGAGAAAAGCCCAAGGCAGTGGCAGTGCCGAGCGTCCAGCACATCCGTTGCACATTGACGCCGGACGGGACGGAAGTGGTGATCGATCTTGAGGATGCGGTGCAGTATGTTTCCGGGCGGATCGCGAATCCGGACCGGATTTATTTTGATTTGCATGCTGCGCGGCTTTCACCGGCGCTGGTGAGAAACAAGATTCGCGTGAGCGGCGAACTATTGACGCAAGTGCGCGTGGCGCAAAATCAGGGCGGCGTGGTTCGCGTGGTGTTGGATGTGAATGGTGTACGAGATTATGCGGCTTCGCTGATGCACAAGCCTTCGCGGATTGTGATTGAGCTTTACGGGACGGGCGGTCCGCGCGGTGGTGGGGCAGTGCAATCGGCGAAGGCTGTGCCACCTGCTACAAAGAACTCGAACAACGAAAAATCAGACAACGCGACCGACGCGGAAACAATTGCCGCGAATGCTCCTGTGGACAGCGATAATCCGCAACCAATAGGCCCAGTCGAAACAACATCAGCGGTCCCTGTCGCACCGAAGCCCATTCCTTCGCCAGTCAAGGTACTGAACACCTCTCACGGTAAGTCTGGTTCGAAGCCGGACCTCGTGCAGCCTCCGGTGACGCCCGTGCCGACGCGCGATGGGCAGTCTACACTGACGCGCGCACTGGGATTGAAGATTGGCCGCATTGTGATTGACGCGGGGCACGGCGGGCATGATACGGGAACGATCGGGCCGACCGGGTTGATGGAAAAAGATCTTTGCCTGGATGTGGCGCTGCGGCTTGGGAAGATCATCCAGCAGAAATTGCCGGGCGCGGACATCGTGTTCACGCGGTCGGACGACACGTTTATTCCGCTGGAAGATCGCACGAGGATCGCGAACGAGGCGAAGGCCGACTTGTTTGTTTCCATTCATGCGAATTCCAGCCCGGATCATGGGGCGCGGGGCATCGAGACGTATTACCTGAACATGAAGGGATCGCCCGAGGCGATGGCGGTTGCGGCGCGAGAGAACTCAGTTTCGCAGCAAGGCATCCACGACCTGGAAGAAGTGGTGAAAAAGATTGCGCGCACGGAAAAAATTGACGAATCGCGCGAGCTGGCCGAGGACGTGCAGGATTCCCTTGCGAAGCGCATCCAGAAGACAGCCAAGCCGGTGAAGAACCGCGGGGTGCGCAAGGCGCCGTTCGTGGTGCTGATTGGGGCGGATATGCCGTCGATCCTGACGGAGATATCGTTCCTGAGCAATCCCTCCGACGAGCAACTGTTGAAGAAACCGGAATACCGGCAGCGGGTGGCGGAAGGGCTGTACCAGGGCGTTTCGGAGTACCTGCAGAGCATGAACAGCATGGCGGTCAACGGAACGCCGAGGCCAGGGCGCCCTGCCCCGGCAGCGGCAGTGGAACAGTCAAGGAACCAACAATAAGTCCCCGGCGTCTAATATACTGACAGGTATGTATCGAACCATTCTTGGCTGCGTGTTGGCCGGCGTACTGTGCGCTCTAGGCGTTGCTGCGGACGCTCCTCTTCTCCCCAATCAATTTGGACCATGGCAGGCGGAAGTGCCTGCAAAGACGCTGCAGGTGCAGGAATTGGGATCGGGCTGGGCGAAGTGGTCGAACGGCGAGCGCGTGCTGGCTGAAGCGGGACTGAGCAAGATTGAGCAACGCACGTATAGGAATGGGGCGGATGAGATTACGCTGCGGACGTTTGTGTTGCGGGATCCGAGCAGCGCGTTTGAGGTGTACACGTTTTTGCTGGCGCCGGGGATGAAGGATTCCGGGCTGGGCGGGGATTCCGCGGGAGGCGAGCACGACGCGCGATTCGTGGTGGGGAATATCGTTGTACAGGCGGAAATCTCTCCTAAAGCGAAGGCCGAAGGGCTGCACGAATTGCTGACCACGCTGCAGGCGAAGACGGATCCGACGCCGCTGCCGCCGGTGAAGAATTATCTGCCAGAACGCGGGCGGACGTTTGGATCGGAGAAATATGCGCTGGGGCCGGAAGGATTTCGCGCGGCGATGAATTCGTTGGGGCAAGAGGCGTCGAAGGGCTTGACCGATGCGGTGGGTTTTCAAAATGGCGCGGAGGCGATGTTGGCCAGCTACCACGGCGAGCACGGGAGCGGTGTGCTGGTGCTGCTAGATTATCCGACGCCGCAGCTTGCGGAGCAGCATTTGCACCACCTGGAGCAGGCGCTGCCTGAGACGTTGAAACGCGCGGGAGTAACGGTGGAGCGGAAGGCTTCGCTGCTTTCCGTGGTGTTTGCGGCGAGTTCAGCTGAATACGCGCGGGCAATACGCGATGCGGTGAATTACGAAACGCAAGTGACCTGGAATGAGCGGGGACTAAAAGCGACGGACCCTCCGATCATGTTGATCATGTACAAGATTTTTCTGTTTACGGGATTGTTCCTGGGGGTTGCGACGGGCGTGGGAATCGCGTTTGGCGGGTTTCGAGTGATCATCAAGAGATTGTTCCCGGGTAAAGTGTTTGACCGGCCGGAGGATATTGAGGTTTTGCAGTTGGGGCTATCAGGGAAGAAGATTGATCCGACGGATATGTATTAGGACATTTTCTTGAGCTGAGAACGGCCCGTCCCGTAAAAGCATTCGGGATGCAAAATGCACACCTCCCTCCTGCGGCGGGCGAGCAGAACGCGGGCCCTACAACTACACTAAACCTTTCGTGAAGGAGGGCAAACGAACGTGATTTTGGTGCGTCCAATGGTGGAACGGTTTGGCGTTTCGATTCGAGCTTCGTTGTCGTAACATGAGTAGCTGCGCAGCCCGCGCCAGTGTGAGCAGATGACCCTCGTGACAGGAAAACAATCGAGATACCGGATGTCCGTGAACTGCGTGGCGGTGGTGTGCCTTACGGCGGTGATGGGTGTGACTGGGTGCGGTGCGAAGCCAGGGTCGGTGAGTGCGAGCGGCGAAGGCGGGGCGGGAGCAGCGATGCCTGTGCAGGTGCAGTTGGTGGAATCGAAGCCGATTGCGGAGACGACCGAATATCTTGCGCTGCTGAAATCGCGGCATTCCGCGACGATCAACCCCCAGGTCGAGGGGTACATCACCAGGATTTTTGTGAAGTCCGGCGACCGCGTGGAAGCCGGCGCGCCGCTGCTGCAGATTGACCCCTTGAAACAGGAAGCCATGGTGAATAGCCAGGAGGCTACGCGGCTGGCGCAGGAGTCGAACCTGAATCTTGCACGCGTAAACCTGGAGCGGGCCAAGAAACTCGCAGAAGCCGGGGTGATCGCCAAATCGGACCTGGACAACGCGCAGACGAATTACGACACCGCGGTGGCGCAACTGAAATCCCTGGAACACCAGGTGGAGCAGCAGAGGGTGGAGTTGCGCTATTACAAAGTGAGCGCTCCGATGAATGGCGTCGTTGGGGACATTCCGGTGCGCGTGGGCGACCGGGTGATCGTCTCGACGCTGCTGACCACGGTGGACGAGCCGGGGGCGCTGGAAGCGTATCTATACATTCCGGCGGCGCGTACCAAGGATTTGCGGATTGGACTGCCGGTGAAGCTGTTGGATGAAGCGGGAACTGTGCGGACGGAATCGCAGATCACATTCGTTTCGCCGCAGGTGGACCCGGAGACGCAAACGGTGCTGGCCAAGGCGGCAGTGCCGAATCCGAAAGCGACGAATCTGCGGATTGCGCAACAAGTACGCGCGCAGGTTGTGTGGGGAAACGCCTCCGGACCGGTCGTCCCGGTGCTCGCCGTGACACGCATTAACGGACAGTTTTTTGTGTTTGTGGCGGAGAAGGATGCGAAGGGGACGGTTGCGCGGCAGCGAGGGGTGAAGGTGGGAGAGATCATAGGGAACGATTATGCCGTGCTCGACGGCCTGAAGCCCGGCGACCACCTGATCGTTTCCGGAACGCAGTTCCTGCAGGATGGAGCGCCGGTGAGCGAGCAGATACAGTCGGCGGGGCCAAAGGCGGAGAGCACGCCCAAGACCGGAAAGTAAAACCAAGAAAAAGCAGATCCCTCACTCGCAAAAACCGCGAGTTCGGGATGACATCAAGTCCAGTTTCTGAGTAGTGTGGGTAGCAATCAACGCTTAGTGGGGAAAGAGAGAAACAGGCTTGTTTGTCGATTTCTTTATCCGGCGGCCGGTGTTTGCGACCGTTTGCGCGGTCCTGATCGTGCTCGGCGGCGCTATCGCCATTCCGACGCTGCCGATCGCGCAATTCCCTGACCTGGCCCCACCGCAAGTGGTGGTTTCCAGTTCTTACATTGGCGCGAACGCGCAAACGGTGGAGTCGGCGGTGACGATTCCGCTGGAGCAGGCCATCAACGGCGTGCCGGGGATGAAGTACATCACCTCGTCGAGCGGCAATGACGGCTCGAGCAACATCACCGTGGTCTTTGACGTCTCCCGTGATGTCGACCTGGCCTCGGTGGACGTGCAGAACCGCGTGAACCAGGCGTTGGGGCGCCTCCCCAACGCAGTAAAAAATACCGGCATCATCATCACCAAACAGACTTCCGGGTTCGTCTTTGGCGCCGGCGTCTATTCGGAGAACGGACAGTACGACAGCCTGTTTCTGAGCAATTACCTGGACGTGTATGTGCGGGACTCGCTGAAACGCGTCAAGGGCGTCGGCGAAGTGGACATCTTCGGCGAACGCAAATATGCGATGCGTTTGTGGCTCGATCCGACCCGGCTTGCCCAGCGTGGATTGACCGCCACCACCGTGCTGAACGCGTTGAACGAGCAGAACGTCCAGGTGGCCGCGGGACAACTCGGTCAGCCACCATCCAATTCCGGGCAGAGCTATCAAATCAGCGTGCGCGCGATCGGGCGGCTTTCCGATGCCAAGGAATTTGAAAACATCGTCCTGAAAACGGGCACGGATGGCACGCTAGTGCGCATCAAGGATGTGGGACGCGCGGAACTTGGCGCGGAAGATTACGGCTCGGTACTGCGATACAACGGGCACGACGCGGTGGGCGTTGCAGTGACACAGTTGCCTGGCGCCAATGCCCTGGATGTGGATCGCGCGGCCAAGGAAGAACTGCAGCGGCTTTCCAAGAATTTTCCCCCGGGATTGAAATTTGCGGTGGCGTTTGACACCACGGAGGTGATCGCCGAGTCGATCCGGGATGTGCTCATCACCCTGCTTCAGGCGATCTTCCTCGTCGTGCTGGTGATTTATATTTTCCTGCAGGATTGGCGCAGCACGTTCATCCCGGCCGTCACCATTCCCGTTTCGCTCATTGGAACGTTCATCTTCGTCAAGCTTCTGGGTTTTTCCATCAACACCCTCACGCTGTTCGGCATCACCCTGGCAACGGGCCTGGTCGTCGATGACGCCATCGTGGTGATCGAAAACGTGGAACGCCACATCACCGAGGGGATCTCGGAGCCGCACAACGCCGCGAGCGTGGCGATGAAGGAGGTGGCCGGCGCCGTGGTGGCGACTTCGCTGGTGCTGGTGTCGGTGTTCGTGCCGGTGGCTCTGTTTCCAGGGACGACCGGCATATTGTTCCGGCAGTTCGCGCTCACCATCGCCTTTTCGGTTTCCATCTCCGCGTTTAACGCCTTGACTCTGACCCCTGCGCTTTCGGCCATTTTCCTGGGGCACCACCGGGAGAGAGCACAATGGGCGGCTTTCCGCTGGTTCAACCGGACATTTGAGGCCGGCGCCGCAGTTTACCAGCGGACCGTGCGGCGCGTGGCGGAGCACCGGGTCCCCGCGTTGCTGGCTTTCGCGGTTGTTCTCGGGGGAGCGATTTTTCTGTACCGGCACATCCCGCAGGGCTTCATTCCTGAGGACGATCAGGGCTACCTGATGGTGATCGTGCAAACGCCGCAAGGGGCGTCGCTCGCGTTCACACAGGACGTTTGCGCCAAAGTGGAAGAGTCCGTCTCCCATATTCCGGAAGTCACCGGTGCATTTACCGTCGTGGGTTTCAGTTTCACCGGAAACGCTTCAAACCGGGCGATGGTTTTTCTCAATCTGGCGGACTTCAAGGACCGTAAAGGCAACGGACATAGCGGGCCGGCCGTTGTCGAGAAGATGCGGGCGCAGTTGGCGGCGATTCCCGGCGGCCTGGTGATCCCGTTCAATCCGCCGTCGGTGCAAGGGTTGGGGCAGTTCGGCGGATTTACGTTTGAGCTGGAGGACCTGGGAAGAAACACGCTGCAAACTCTTGCCGACACAGCGAACCAGTTGTCCGCCGATGGGAACCAGAGCGGGAAACTCACCGGGCTCTTTACCAGCTTCACCGCGAATGATCCCCAGGTGCTGGTGAAGATCGATCGCGAAAAAGCCAAGAGCCTGCAGATTCCCTTCAGCCAGATCACCGACGCGCTGGAAGTGTTTATGGGGTCCGTATACGTAAATGACTTCGATTTCAATAACCGCTCCTATCGCGTCTATGTGCAGGCGGACCAGAAGTTCCGCTCGGAATCCAAGGATATGCGCGGCTATTACCTGCGCTCGGATGCCGGGAAGATGGTTCCCCTGGACAACGTCGTGCAGATAGAGCAGACGGAAAATCCCCAGGTCATCTCCCACTACAATTTGTTCCGCGCGGCTGAAATTGACGGCTCGGCAGCGCCTGGGCTGAGTTCCGGGCGCGCCCTGGCGGAAATGGAAGCGCTGGCGAAGAAGAAGCTGCCCCGCGGGATGAGTTACGAGTGGAGCGGGCTTTCGCTGGAGGAGATTGAGTCGGGTGGAAAAGCAATGATCCTGTTTGGCTTGGGAATTGTTTTCGTGTACCTGACGCTGGCGGCGCAGTATGAGAGCTACGTCCTGCCGTTTATTATTTTGCTGGGCGTGCCGGTGGCGTTGCTGGGGGCGCTCGGTGGAATTGCGCTGCGCGGGCTGAGCAACGATGTATACGCGCAGATCGGGCTGGTGATGCTGATCGGTTTGTCGAGCAAGAATGCGATTTTGATTGTGGAGTTTGCGGAGCAGTTGCAGGACGATGGGCTGAGCACGATTGATGCTGCGATTGAGGCGGCCCGGATTCGGTTGCGGCCGATTCTGATGACTTCGCTGGCGTTTATTTTGGGCGTGGTGCCGCTGATGGTGGCGACGGGGGCCGGGGCCGCGGGACGCGTATCTGTGGGGACGACGGTGTTTGGCGGGATGATTGCCGCGACGACGTTGAATCTATTGTTTATACCGATGCTGTATGTGGTGGTGCGGAGTATTGTGCCGCGGCGGAAGGCGCGGAATGAGGTGGCGGCGTAGATTTTCGTTGGGTAATCGGACGGTGTGCCGCGAAGAATTCCCTTTTCGCGATAAATTGAAGAAAATGCAGATCCCTCCACTCCAGGCCGCAGACTGCGCGGCCTTCCGGTCGGGATGACAGTTACGGGGGGCACGAGAGCCGACAGGGCCACCTGAAGGTGGCCGCTACGCGGGAGGGCGGGCTGACACCCCGCGCTTATATGGAGGAGCGGAAATCGGCGATGGCTTGGACAACGCGGTCTTGCTGGGCGTCGGGTAGTTCGGGGTAGACGGGTAGCGAGAGGACTTCCCTGCTAGCTTTTTCGGACTCGGGAAAATCGCCGGGGCCGTAGCCGAGATAGACGAATGCCTCCTGCAAATGGATGCAAAGCGGATAGTAAATTTCGGAGGGGACGCCGGCGGCGTGGAGGAAGGCTTTCAGATCGTCGCGGCGATCAGAGCGGATGGTGAATTGATTGTAGACATGCTCGAATTTTGTGGGCGGCTTCGGCGGTGCGGTGATGAAGGAAGATAGCCCGGCGGATTCGAACAGGCGGCGATAGCGGTCGGTGCGGTTCTGCCTTCCCTGCTGCCAGGCGTCGAGGTGCCGAAGTTTCACGCGCAAGACGGCGGCTTGCAGGGCGTGCAGGCGGCTGTTAGTGCCGATCATTTCGTGGAAGTATTTTCTCTTGCTGCCGTGCACGCGCAGCATCTGGAGCCGCTCGGCGATCGCGGGGTCGTTGGTGGTGATCATGCCGCCGTCGCCCGCGCCTCCCAAATTTTTCGAGGGGAAAAAACTGAAGCAGCCATAGTCGCCGAAGGTGCCCGTGAAGCGACCGGTGTAGCGCGAGCCGATGGCTTGGGCGGCGTCTTCGATGATGACGAGATTGTGCGCCCGGGCGGTGGCCAGGATGGGATCCATGTCGGCGGGCAAGCCGAACAGGTGGACGGGCATGATGGCGCGAGTGTTGGGAGTGATGGCGGCTTCGAGCAAGGCGGGATTGAGGTTGTAGGTGGCGGGATCAATGTCCACAAAGACCGGCCTGGCGCCGACGTAAGCGATCGAACCCGCGGTAGCGATAAAGCTGAAGGGTGTGGTGATGACTTCGTCGCCTTCGCCGATGCCGGCGGACAAGAGGGACAGAATCAGTGCGTCAGTGCCGGAGGCACAGCCGATGGCGAATTTGGAGCCGAGTTTTGCGGCGACTTCGTCTTCCAGGAGTTTTACTTCGGGACCGAGAATGAAATATTGGGATTCAAAAACCTGGGTGACGGCTTGCATGACTTCCTCGCGGATGGTGGCAAATTGCGCGCGGAGATCGAGGAAATCGAATTGTGGATTGGGGTTGGAGGCAGAGTTTTCGGCAGACTTTGCGGGAGTAGACATTTTATTGGCTCCAGTAATTATTGTACGGCAAGCCGGTGGTTGCCGACTGGATTCGGAGCAGCCCGGCGGTCAGGCGGAGGTTCGGCCTCACAAACGCAAGAAAACCCAAGAGCACAGCCAGGAATGGCTGTGCCACAAGGGCATTAGAGCAGCGCGAAGTTACTTGCGCGAATAGTTTGCGAGTACCTGGAGGACGCCGTCCTGGATTTCCTGGACGCTGGTCTGAACATTTTTGTCCATGGCGGCGGCGACGTCGGCGACCGTTTTGCCGCCTGAAGGTACGTCGTGGTTGTACGTGTGGCGCCAGACAGCTCTGTCGAGCTTCTGATCCTTGAGTTCCACGTCGAAGTTGAGCCGGGCGACAACGCTGCCGGCGCTGATTTCACGGAACGCATAGAGATGGCCGATGAGAACAAAATCGACATTGGCGTCGCTACGAAGCGTGGTAACCATCTTGAATTGGCCGGAGGTACGAAGGCCGCGAGCCAGGGCGTCCTGCAAGAGCTCCACGGGCGGCTCGACCCAGCGGTGATTTTCGTAGAGGCCGAGCTGCTCGCCTTCCCCGCCGTAGACGATACGATCTTCCCGGTAGAGATGGGAGGTCTGGAACGGCCGGACGAGAAGCACGGCCTCAACCGGAGACTGCGATGGGCCGAGAGGGGTCGTGGGCGGATGCGTCAACTGATAATACTTTACGGGCTTCATGCTGCCGCAACCGGAAAGAGCGAGGGCAAGGAGGGCGACCACAGCGAGCGCTGCGACAGTCTTTGCAAAATGGCGGCCGGGCGCGGGGATGGTTAAATTCCGGATGGTGGTGCAATCGTTGAGTCTCATGGGTGCTCTCCGGGTTTATGTTCGCGGGGGGTGGTGGAGCGAATCAATTCGGACGGCCGGGTTTTGATGATGTCGGTGAATTCGCGCAGGTTTTCAGAAACGTCGCGAAGATTCATAAGGAGTTCGTCGAACGTTTCGGCGTTGATGTCGACGGTCTGGTTGAGGTGACGGGTAAGGATGGAAACGTTGTCCAGGGATTCGCGCAATTTCTTGATGGAGGCGCGGAGGTCTTCGCGGTTATCACCGATGACGGCATCAATTTTTTTCAAGGTTTCGTTGGCCTGGTCGGAGGTCTTTCTCAGATCGTCGAGCATGGGGGTGAGTTTGGCGCTGGCGCCGTTCACGTTGTTGAGAGTGGATTTGATGACGGGCCGGTCTTCGCGGAGCATGCCCTGGAGATCGGAGATGCTGGCGGAAATGTTAGCGCGGTTCTGATCGTTGAGAAGGTCGTTGACGCGCTTGAGGGTTACGCTCAACTCGTTCACGCGCACGTTGAGATTGGCCATCAGATCCTGGGCCTGCGGCATAACCTTATTGATCTGCTCGGTCAATTCATTGAAGCCCACGTACTGATCCGCGGGAAGAACGGCGCCGTCGGCGGCGCGCGGTGCTGCGGGCGAGCCGGCCCTGATTTCGAGATGATTGTCCCCGAGCGGGCTGAAGCTGAGGATGGCAACGCGGCTGTCGGTCTTGATCGGCAGCTCATCCTTGACGCTGAATTCCATGTCCATGAAGGTTGGATCTTTGGGATCAATCCTGACACCTTCCACCCGGCCAATTTTCGGGCCGCCTTCATAGCGGACGCTGGAGCCTCGCTCAAGTCCCGCGGCGTTGTGAAACTTGGCGTGATAGTGGCGCGCGGGGCCGGCAAAGGCGCCAGATAGTGTAAACACCGTGGCAATCAGCAGGGCCACCGCGACAATGACGAAGAGTCCAACAAAGACCTGTTCGCGTTTTGCTTGCATCTCTACCTGCTCTTCCCCTGACGACCTTCACCGGACCTTGAGGAGGGCTCCGTCAGCATCTGCAGATAATCAAGTTCCTGGGCAACCGCGGGTTCGGGGATACGGTCGAGAAACTGTCGAACCTTTGGATGCTTGCTGTTTTTCATTTCCTCGGCGGTGCCGAGAGCGACAACGTCTCCTTTGTTGATGAGCACCATACGGTCGGCGATCAGAAAGGCGCTGGCCAGTTCGTGAGTGACGACGATGATGGTCATATGGAAAGCCTTTTTCAATTCCAGGATGAGCTGGTCGATGCCCGCGGCGATGATCGGGTCGAGCCCGGCCGATGGCTCGTCGAAGAAGAGAATTTCCGGGTCCATGGCGAGGGCGCGAGCAACTGCGGCGCGCTTTTTCATGCCGCCGCTGAGCTGCGAGGGAAGAAAATCCTCAAAGCCGGAGAGGCCGACCTGATCAAGTTTCAGACGGACCATGATTTCGACGGTGCTTTCCTCCAGCTTGGTGTGCTCCTGGAGGGGTAAGGCCACATTTTCGCCGACAGTCATGGAGCCGAAGAGCGCGCCGCCCTGAAAGGACATACCGAGGCGCTTACGAATTTCGTCACGCTCAACTTCGGAGATGGCGGAAAAATTTTTGCCGCGAATCCAGACCTCCCCGGAAGTGGGTTTTTCCAGACCAACCAGGGTGCGAAGGAGGGTGCTTTTACCGGAGCCCGAGCCGCCGAGGATGACCAGCGTCTCGCCGCGCTGTACGTCGAAATTGATGCCGTGCAGAATCTCTCTGCCGGTGTAGCTCACGCGGAGGTCGCGAAGAGAGATCATCGGGCCGTCAAACGACTCGCCCACGCCCAGGTTGTCTACCGAAAGGGCCATAAACTTTTAGTGTTCTCCCAGGAAGTAGAAAAGCATTGTAAAGACAAGGTCGACCAGAATCACAAGAAAAATGGACATGACCACGGCGCGGGTGGTGGAGCGGCCAACCTGCTCCGCGCCACCGGTGGTGTTCAGACCCTCCAGGCAACCGACGGCCGTGATCGTGACGCCGAACATGAAGCTCTTGATGAGGCCGGTGACGACATCGCGCATGAAAAGGGCGTCGAGGGAAGCGATGATGTAGCGCCAAAATGTGAAGTCGGCTTGCAAGACGCCGAAGAGGGAACCGCCGAGGATGCCCATAAAGTTCGCCCAGATGGTGAGGCAAGGAAGCATCAGAATCATGGCGACAAATTTTGGGGCGACGAGGAAGCTGACGGGATTGATGGCCATCGTTTCGAGGGCATCAATTTCCTCGGAGACTTTCATGGTGCCAAGTTCGGCGGCAAAAGCAGAGCCGGAGCGGCCGATGACGATCACCGCGGTGATGAGGGGCCCAAGTTCGCGGGTCATGGAAAGAGCGACGGCGCTGGCGACAAAGCTGATGGCACCGAAGCGGCGAAGTTCGTAAGCCGCCTGGAGCGCGAGAATCAGTCCGATGAAGAATGTGATTAAGGAGAGGATAGGAATGGCGCGAACTCCGGCTTCCATGGCTTGAGAGACGGCGCGCTGAAAACGCAGGGGCTTGCCCTGAAAGGGGCCGATGAAGGTGAAATACGCGGCGCGGCCGGCCAGGGACGTGAGCGAGCCAACGTAGGCCAAGCTGCCTTCGACAGAGCTGCCTATTTTTCCAAAGAATTCCACGTGTTCCGGCTGCCTTTGCGGGGACGAGACCTGGCTCGGACGCTAGGAAGCAAGCGCCTGGGCTTCACTATCGTGAATCTCGAAAATTTTCTGCAAGCGAGAGAGCTCCATCACCTCGCGGACGGTCTTGCTGAGGCCGTAAAGGATGAGGCGGGAGCCCTGGTCGCGGGAGGCTTTGAGGCCTTCGACGAGGGAGGCGATGCCGGAGCTGTCAATGTAACGGACTTTTTCCAAATTGAGAAACACCTTTGGGGTCTTTTTCTCCCTGATCTCCAGGAGCAACGCCTTACGCATGGCCGGCGAATGTGCCAGGTCAATGTCCCCGGTGATGTCGAGGATGGTGCCGCCAATTGCCAGTCGAGCCACTATCTGCACTTCTGTTCTCCTTCCGATGCTGCAGCTTGGGGAGTTGGTGACAAGTACTTCACCATGCGTAAGAGATTCTTGCCTTTCTTGCGGCTAAATTCAACTTCGTCCATGCTCTGGCGGATGAAATGAAGGCCCAGGCCTCCGGGACGGATCTCATCGAACGGGCGGCCCTTGAGCGTTGCTGGTTTGACTGGCACGCCTTTATCCGCCAGCAGAATTTCGATTCCGCCCTGCGCGGCTTTCTCGCCACCAAGCTGCAGCTTGTGGCAGCTCATCTCGATGGGGAGACCATGGCGGCCACCGTAAGCGTGGCGCATCACGTTGGCGAGCGCTTCATCAACCGAGCGCACGATGGCGCGGGCCTCGGCTTCGCGAAAGTGCAGGATTTCGGCGGCACGTTCAACCGTGGCACGAACCAGGCACAACGCTTCCGGATTGCTCTGCAACTCGAGTTTCAAAAGCATTTCGGACTTTGGCTGGGCCTTTCCGCGATCCTTATGTCTATTTTTGGTCACCCGTCCGCCGCGCACTGGTACACCCATTCCAGGAATGATGTTTTTGGAGCTCCGCTATGTCCCGGTTGCCCGGCGGGGAGACAATGCCATGTTCCCGCTCACCTGACAACCGACAACTTTTGAATTGCGACGCCGCGGAATGCAACGGCAACGTGTGGCATCGCTGCCATTCTTCTATTCATCTTTAGGAGGCCGGGGCCTGCCTGCCGCAGGCAAGCTTCAGTTCACCCTGAGAATCGAAGGGCCCCGGCGCAAAGCACCCAAAACAATCTTCTCCAATCTC